>Ga0115000_10001903_pt1 | contig 18203 bp, 15 predicted proteins | sample ArcticOcean_MG_C_6_FD_89690 | JGI IMG/M metagenome (GOLD analysis project Ga0115000, IMG submission 89690) | Marine microbial communities from western Arctic Ocean - ArcticOcean_MG_CB8_128 | ecosystem: Environmental > Aquatic > Marine > Oceanic | place: Arctic Ocean: Canada Basin | collected...
AGTTTCGCAGGCTTATCTTGTAAAGTTGCAGCAGTGTCCAGTTTCGCAGGCTTATCTTGTAAAGTTGCAGCAGTGTCCAGTTTTACAGACACAATAGTCGGTTCTGACTTGTCCTGTTCACGGGTCAATAACTCACATTGACATTCGGCCATTATTGCAAAAGACACTTTGTCCACCAAAAATACAGACTTATTATAACGAAAAACTACCCATTGATCTTCGGGGATTTCGGAAGGGTGCGTATGGAAAAAAGAAATAACACGATAGGCTTTTCCTTCTATCTCAATTCGTGTATTAAAACATTTATTAGGCAAAACGCGACTCATTTTATTATTTTTTGATCGTATATATACTTAAAACAAAAGCCCAGAAGGATTTTGATTTTGAACCAGACTTCGCCGCCGTCGCCCTAAATTGGGTATTTGAAACTGATCTCCATCTTCAATTTCATAGGCCTTGATAATCGGTATAACTTCGGAAGCTTGCTGCCAAAGTGAGATGGACATCATAATATTCAACAAATGAATGAGAAACAATGTCAAAGAAGAAAACAACCACCAATGATTTACACGGTGGCGTTCGGGTTGGCAAGTAGCAGAACACCCCCAATACCAACAAAATGCGATCGACGGCTGAACACTAAAGGCATCTTGATAAGGAATGGTTCTGTTACCATAAGTGTCAGTGCGCAGTGCACTTTGTAATAATTGTAATAATTTCATATTATGCACCTTGTCAATCGTTGTAATATCTTGAATATTCATCGCTGCTTCTAATTTAGTTGGATCGTCACGCCAACCATAAGAAGTGGCCTTTGACCAGTCCATATAGGTTTCAATGGCATCTGTACATTTTCCAAAATTTAAGGTCGCACCACCCGTCTGTGACACAGACGGCAATAATTGTGTAGCCGCAATTTCAACGCACGGTGACGGTTCACTGGTGTATCGCACTCCCATTTTTGGCCCCCAATACCAAAAAGTACATTGGCCCCCTCTCGGTTCGGTAAACATAATGTCTTTGTTGTTTACATCTTCCCAGCGAGTTGTGGGACAACCTGTCACATCACTGTCAGAACATGTTCGTTCCATTTCATCTCCAAAATACCCCATGTTCCAAGCACGCAGGACACCAAATGTACCCGCTAAAATAAGAGACATACCAAAGAAAACAATGGCGGTCAATAAGACATTGCGCGACGGTCTTTTATTCTTCACCAATGTGAAGGCCAGTATACCTATAATAAATGTGGAGCCAGAGACGGCACACTCGACAATAGCATAGGTATAGGGCAGATCTGCTTCGTCGTAGCCAGATAATCCGGTCAAATAGATTTCATTGTACGGGAGCATATAAAATGTCACGGCATATGCGGCCGTTGCGCCAAGACCTACCAAAGTACACAAATAGGAAATGACAGTCACTAAAGTGGAAGTCATCTTTGTTCAAAGATACCGACTTTATATACTTGTAAAAATCAAAAAACATTCACATCATAAGAAGTTGGCGTTTTTTCCGAGGTTGATCAATATGAATCTCTGTGGAGCTACAACTTTTCGCAAATAAATAAATACCAGCGGCTATAACAATGATCAAACTGGGGACGCCTATCCATATCCACAGTGGTATTTGATTGCGTCTACAAAAGGGGCCGTAATAACCATCAACACACGCGCATTTATAATCACTATCTGTCCAATGGTGATTTCGTGTATCTATACAAACACCATGATTATAACAAATCACAATATCACATGGTGAATCAATGTGATCGCACGTATGTCCATGCCATCCTGGTTCGCAAACACATTCAAAAGCGTGGACTTTATCCACACACCGGTCTGCATGAAAACATGGATTTGGCTTACAATCATCAATATTGTGATTGCATTGAGGGCCATCCCACCCATCATAACACTGACATTCGTATCGATCAGAGAGAGTGAGACATTTTCCGTTTGATCCACATGGATTTGTCTCACAAAAGGCGGGTAATTTTTCACATCGCTCACCCGAAAATCCTTCAGGACAATTACAAAATGCAAATGGATAACCCTGGACACAGGATCCGTCGTTTAGACAAACACGGTCATGACACTTTCTCGCATCTATTTCACACCTTTCGCCCATGAAACCGGGTTTGCATGCGCATTCTATACCAGAAATGGTCTTGGCATTATCGTTGCAGGAAATAAATCGTTCCGATAAACCACACGGCATGTCCAAGCATGACGCTTTTTTGTTGCATTTTTTAAAGCCGAAATGTCCTGGAATTTTTGCACAATCACAATAGTAATCGTTTTTTAAATTTTCGCAAGGTGCTTCGTTTTGACATTGATTTGGATCGCATTCATCAATATCAATGTGACATTGTATTCCTTTCCACCCCGCTTCACAAGTACACGTGCAATTTTCAGGACGAGTGCAATGATCGCACGAACCGTGTTCACATAAAACATTGTAATTGTAAACACAAACGTCAGTGTTTTTAATGTTAATATTACAACGAGGCCCGCGCCAATCATGATTGCAATTGCAAATCCAATGCGTTTCGTATCTGTCTAGAGAACAGATGCCGTGACCATAACAGGGATAATCGTTCAACAGTGCGCCATTATCTAAAGCATTTTGATCATAATTGCATTGGAATTGTTCTTCTTCACATGTGTCACCAATCCAAAATGGCTGTCTATATACAGGTTCGACGGGACATCTGCACGAAACCCGGTAACCGTCATACACACATTTTCCTCCATTTTGACACGGGTTCACTTCAGAACAGCTCTCAAGAGCATATTGACAATTTTTACCAAAAAACCCAAAAGGGCATTTACATATATATTTACCTGTGACCAAATCATCTGCTTGGCATGTACCACCATTTTGACATGGACTGTCTGCACATGCGTTTTCAATGGGGATGTGACAGAATTTACCTGTCCATTGATTTGTACATTGACACCGAAATGTATCAAATTCATTTCGACAAGCCCCCTCATTTTGACAAGGTTCATCTTTACATACTCGCATATCTAATTCACAAAAAACTCCATGAACACCAAGGTCACACGCGCATTGATAACTTTTTGTTTCAAGATTATAGGAACAAGTTCCGTGTTTTGAACAGATGTAACAATAACGACCAAGATCTTCCACTAATGTATCTAGAACTGTACATTTATTTATTTTCGTCGCCATTGAAAAGGATATTTCAGTTCGTAATGTGTCCATATATTCTTTTGTGACCATTAGTCCTTCTGTGATAGTTTTCTGATAATTTGTGTACCGTTCTTCACGAGTTAGTCTTTTCAAAATCGGGGTTAAATCATCAATGACACCATTAATGTGATCTGAAATTTCGAAGGATACATTTTGAACTTTTAACAGAGCATCTGCTATTGAGTTGAGCATCGGCATTTCTGTTTCGGGATCTTTGACATTTATGACACCGGTCATATCACTAACCATTTGCTCAAAGTCCCAGACCATACGATGTTCTTCATCCACAATGCCATCGACGTTCACAATGAATTCGTTCTTGATGATTTCAATTATGGATCGATTTTTGGCGGACAAGTCTTCAAAGTTTTTCTTTTGATCTTCTAAATCTTTATAGACAATGGAGGCTTCCACAATCAACTGTGAACACTCTCTACTAGTGCGAATGGCACCAGGCCCGACCCGACACTTGACAGAGGCACATAGTTCTAAAATTTGCAAATCGGCCCTTGAATAATAAAAATGTGTACATGCAGTTTCGATACACTCGGCTTGTTCGGATTGTAAATGGTTTAAAGCTAACATTGCTGTTCCAGTTGTCATATTATGCCATTGGGTGTGATCACAATATGACCAGCACTCCCCATCATCACATGGATCCAATATATGACCATACAAGTCTCCGGGAATCTGATAATTCGTTGTATTCACACAATCTGTATAGGTTCCCAACACTGATATTAAAAATAGATATAGCAAACAAAAAATGATCATCTTTTGTTTGAATAATAATGTTTATATACTCGCATTTTAGCTATCGTTTGGGTTCATATCTACAATGTGTTGTTGGAGCACGGGTTGTAATGCGGTAAGTTTGTATTGTTGCATAGTTAATACATTGTATTTTGTGGTTAAATCTTCTGCGGCTGCTTTTGCATGTTTAATTTGATCTGTGCAGTCGTTTTCAATGTCGTTTTTCATGTCTTGTATACGGTTTCGGGCATTTATAAAACATTCGTTCATATAATCTTGACCTTTTATAAAAATGGGTAATGTGTTTTGCATGTCGTCCAAATTAAAGGTATTCACTAACAGTTGTGCATTGCATTCTTTCAGTTGGCGCTGCGCCGAAGCTAATGGATCAGCTATGACCATATTAATCCAAGCTTGGATTTGATATAATAGACGTTCGTTTTGTCCATATGACATTTCATATTCTAGAGAAGCATTGATCACAGCATTGTAATCGTGTTCCATGGTGTTTATCATGCTTCTATTTACTTTGACAGAATAATATTCCAAACAATTTTGTTCAAATTCTGAATAAAACATTTCAAAACTATCGTCACCACCAGGTGACTGTATAATCATAGCGCATCTGTGTGCTATGGACTGAATAGTAGACTGGACTGCCGATATGCATAGCAATAATAAACCACAACGGTATATATTCATTTTTTTTATAAATATATTGGGCCTAAATAGGTATTTTGATCAACAATTATATCTATATCTTCTACACGACTTTTTAAAAAAATGACGTATTTAAGCCCGATTATACATCTCAACAATTATGAAATCAAAAATTATATTTATAACTTCAGCTATGCTTTCACTGGCTTTTGCTGCCGAGGATGAAGTCGCACCACTTAAATGTGGAAAAGATAACGGCAAACATATTAGATTATCAGGCTACGACCACGAATTTTTACCAGCTTCAGGCGTGACGCAAAACTGGCCAAATGATATGGATGTATTCGCGGGTGCCAATAGTGTCGCGGGATCCGGATCTGCCCCTGACTGGACACTTATGGAAGAAGCAGCTCCTGGCGCCAAAATTTTCTGCGAGAATGTCGCCCCTGTCATTAATGACATTGGATCAGATTTCTTCAGTTATATTGATACAACTGATGAAGATATTAACGCAGGACAGTCAAGCCTTATGTGGGTCGCGACACCCAACGACTGGAGGTCTACAGTGCTTGATAAACTAAGTGACGTTGCTTGTGCAATGTCACCACAGGATCCAGCCATCATTGATTACATGAAAACTCAGTCTTATTATTATGCACAACTTAAACGTATGTCATTGGCAGCTAGCGAACGTGAGATTTTTGCCGCCGAGAAATTTGGCCCAGGCGTTGTTGCTTACAATAGAAAACTCGAAATCTTTCAGGATGCGATGAAATCCAAGCAAGACAAGGTTCAGAAATTATTGCAATCATCCAGAGCTAAGCGTCCGAGCGTTTTACTCTCAGGGGATCAAGGCCGCAAAGGTACTGCCGTCACCATGGAAGATGTAAACTATGATCAGTCAGCCGAGTTTTTATTAGAAATCAATAAAGAAGGAGATCAAGCAGGTGTTCGTGGTGTTCTACATGGAGTCAGATCAGACGTAGCAGCAGCAGCAGATGATTTGGAAACGGCAGCTCAAATAATCAAACGCAATGCTATTCGTTATGCTAAATTAAACCAAATTTCACTGGAACAGGAACGTCTCGAAAGTTTTAAAAACAGAGTTCGTGAAGCTTCTTACGGTCTTCTGAGAAATTGTCTTGTTAACTACCAGATTTCTAACGAAATCGATTAAATTACAATATTTTTAACCAATTAAATTACTATATATTTTATTCTGCTATCAGGATTAATGAATCTGCAACATTTTGTTGAACCTTTTCAACAAAATTGTTAAATACAACTTCTGCTCTCTCCAATTCCTTATCTGCTTGCGTATATCTTGTAACGGCAGTGTACAATTGGTCTTCTAATAATCGCATATCATTCAGTTGTGTTTGAGACAAAGATGAAAAAGATGCTGCCGTATCCAATTGATTTTTAGCATTTATAGAAAATCGATGGCATTTGTGCTCGAGCTGTAACTCTATATCGCCGAATATAGATTTTGACGATGAATAACGAAATTCGCGCAGATACGAATCGCGCAGACGCACTGTATCCAGCACGGCATTCATTTCGTCACGTGCGCGAATATTCATTAAATCGTATTCTTGAGAAGATTGCCGCAGTTTCACTTGAGCGTCTAAGTAATCGGTCACATTTTTCTTATAACTATCAAATATAGTCGTATCAAAATTAAACATTTGGGAACTATAACATTCAACAACATCTTCAACATACTCTTCAAAATTATTTAAAACAGGAGTGTCATGACATCCAGAAATAGCAGAGCACAATTTAGTTAAATATACTGATCGAATGGACATATCCATAGTATTTGGCGTCTCGGGTATACTCATTACATAACCATAACAGTCGAAAGATAGACACAAAGGTATACAATATAATAATAAAAATGAAAGTTGCACAAACATTTATTTATTTAATGTAATATTTATATTGATATTTAGTTGTTTATTTAAGGTTTAATTTAGATTATATTTTTATTCTGGAATTTCTGGACTGTGATGGTCAACACCGAAATATTGTAAAAATTGTGCTCGTGTGTTCCAATGACTCGTGGTGGTGGCGGAGTTGATGTTGAATGCGTTCGCATCAGTAGTTGCTGCAGCGACTCTAGCGTAGTGCTCAAACACGTCAAATCCAATCATGTCCACATTCTTAAATTTACCATCGAATCCTTTGCCGTCCTTACCACCGTCTACCTCTGTAAGTTGTCTCAAAATTTCTGCGCGTATTGTTTCTTGGGCTGCCGCGGATCTTTTCTGTGCTTTTTGTGCGATATGGACATTGTATCCAATCTCAAGAATATCACGAGCGTCCACGCCAAGAGGATCAATCTTGTACACTTTAACATCCTCTTCTTTTCCGCCGGAATTTCCTCCTCTGTCTGAGAAATCGTCAGTTTCAACACTAACAACACCAAGGACAACCTGCCAATCAGGAATACAGTAGTTATCCAACGCAGCAACGGTACCATTAGTGGCATCGTTGTTCGACCAGTACGTTGTTCCTTCCGACGTTTTCCATGTCGTAAATGGATCGGATGCTTCGAATTCGTCACGACGTTTGCTATCATCGTAATCACCGTCTTTCCAGCGCAATTGACGGAAACTAAAGATAGTGGCATCGTCCGTCAATCCAGGGGCACAAATCATATCGGATAACGTGATTTCATCCGCGGCCTTGGCGTCGGCCAACCCGGCACCCAACTCTGTCCTCTTTGACCTCAAAGAATAGGCACGATCGATATCACCAATAGATTCAGCTTCGAGTTGGTACAAAATTTCAGCAATGTCTTCTTTGCCTTGCAGACCACCATCACTGATAGTGGCATCGGTGTAAGGGATATCGTTACCACCAGAGGTTGACATCTTAATCGTTTCATCGGCAGGCAAACTGTTTTCAGGGCCGGCGGCATTGACAATACGGCCACAACGATTCATGCTCCATTCAAAGTTCAAAGAATCAGAAATGTGTAAAGTAACGTTGCTGATATCCGCCTCAGTCCATCCATTTCCTGATGACGGGATATTATTGATCGATGGCGTGAGACGTCCGACACGAATACTCCAATCTTCGGCATCAGCCAAAGTGTCAAAATTCTCACAGTACTGCTGAACAGACCAGAGATCTTGACCAATTTCATTTTTGGTGGCACCGTGGTCGGTCACATAATAGGCTTTCAATGAGCTACAGTCGGAAATGCTGTTATTTCTCTGCAAGTAGAGCTCGTCGTATCCAAAGGCATAATTCACCATGTTAGCTGGGCCCTGTGTAACTTGATTGCTATCATGTCCACGACAAACACATGTTTTGCGTTTGGAAATGACCTCATCAATTGTGCGGGCAGATGAGTCTCTACCTTCGAGAACGCCAAACATTGAATGGGATACACCACAGAAATACTCTCCGTCGTTATTACCGCGGTATTCAGTACCTTTGCCATCAGCGAAAGGTTTCTGAGGAGTCATACCATAAGCATCTCCGTTTGGGCCCGTTGAAATAAGCATACCTGGCGACGTGATCATTGGAATCAATGGTAAACGGATGAAGTCCAGCTCCATGTTCTCACCAATTCTTTCAACAAGTGCGTCAACGGCTTTAATTTCTTTGATGAAACGTTTTTCTTCTACCGTAAATTCAGCATCGCGGAATTTACTCTCGAGTTGAGCACCGTAATTGGCCAAAACCAAACCACGCTGACTTTTACACCCGTCAATAGAACCAACTGTTGCGTAATTATCAGCATCTGCGAGTCTAGGAATAGTACTGCCAAGAGTGTGAACAAGGACGTCGCTAGCAGTTGTCGGGCGTGCATATCTGGTGGCACGCTGGAATACATTGATTTTTTTCTCAGATCCTGCAATCATTAATGAAGCCTGAAGATTCTGCTCACTTTCATCACCATTTGTGTCAATTACAATTTCATCACAATTACGCAAATTTGCTGCGGTCATGTAGTTATGATCGACAATACATTCGCGACCATCACCAGAAACTTGGCAGAATCCAGTATTCGTAAATCCCGGAACCTCAGATACAGCCTCTGAACACTTCCCAGGGTTATTCGCCTCGTAATCGTGACAAACCTGAAGAATTTCGTGGAAATCCAACAGGCGGGCAGATGCGTGCAAGTCGGTTGGATGATCTTCACATTTGTATGTTTTACGAGGGGTTGTTGGTCTTAAATTACAGGTATGAACACCTGTGAAAACAGTGGCTTCGTCCGCGTTACCTTTAAGGGGTGCCTCTCCCGCATACGATTCGCAAATGTCGTCGTGTCGGACATGCAATCCTTTAGCACGAATTAATTTTGCTACAGTGTTTACGAATGAACCACTGTTACAGTTATCTTGACCACATTGGTCAAGGTCGGTACCAGCATCAAAGGTACCTGTCCATAAATTATCGGCACCTTGGCTGATGTTATAGTAACCAGCATAAGTCGAACCTACACGCTCGAGAATGAGGGGTACATTAGCAGAACTGGCATCTCTACCGTCCAACAATCCGTCGTAACCGAGACCTCTGCCGGTAATCAAAATATCTGGCACTTCAGGAGTTCCAAGATCAACGGTGGCTCCCAGAAGGACATCACTAAGTTGAAGACCAGATTCTTTTTTTGTTTGGACAACTCCGCTGGTAGTATCTTTATAGACATACGTAATAGTGCCATTTTCTACACTGAACTCTGGCATATTGTTAAATGTAAAATTATTTCCATCGCTAAACTGACTGAAAGTCAGATCTTGAGTACCGAGAACCCCAAGTTTGCCCTGAACAGTCGCGCAAAAATCAAGAGCAGTATTCACCAAATAACTATTTGGTGAATCGTGTGGTGCCCAAGAAGCGTCCAATAATTCGGAGGTAATTGCTTTCGACACTTGCTTACGAATGTCGTGGTAAGACTCATGATGGTCATTGTTCATGTGGGGTACAAATCCGCGATTATTGTGACCCTTGCGATGTTTGTACCAACCTTGGTTGGAAGCTTTCAATCCTGGCCGAGAATGAAATCCTGGCCGAGAATGAAGCTTGCGGTTACCACGTAACACGCGGGCATCAGCAGCGTAGGTGGAGAGTAAAAGTATTAAAGTAGTAGAAAATGTTTTCATGTTTAACTTGAAATAAAAAAGAGGTACTTATATAGGGTCATTTTCAGAGTCATGATACGGAATATTTATTTACCATTAATATTTGTATTTTGCTTCCTCAAAGCCTTTAGTAATGGTTTTTTACTTTCGTCTGTTGAACCGAAAATAGACGCGTGTTTAAGAACCACCATTGTCGGTTCTGGTTCGTCAAAGACTATAATACAGTCTATATACGAATGTTTAGTTCAATCGAGATTGTTCAAGGTGAATTACGACGTAATATACGACAAATTGCATGATAAAATTGTAACTTTGGAAAATGCAAAAAAAGAAAGAGATTTCATGCAAAACTTCATTACAAAACAGGATAAACAATGGAGAGAAAAATTAAAATCAATACAAAGAGAAATGGTGGGTGTTTATATGAGATTACAACACTATTCATCATCCACAAATGTTCCCAAATTTACAGATTTATCAACTAGTCGCACGTTGGATACAGTCCAAAACTTTGCGGGCTCTTTACACCAAGTCGGGGGGTACGTATCAGCATTGCCGGAACAATTTAAAGAAACAATGAGCACCATTGGAAATATGTCATCACATTTAAAACGACTAGATGAAGCAGCCACCTTGGAAGAAAATGCATCTGAAGAGTTAGCCGACGAACTTACCGAGTTCAAGCATCTAATTCTATCATTATATGCTCAGTAACTGCTTTCGTTAATGAATCAATGTCTCGTTTACATTTTTCAGCGTTATCTTGGCGGAGATTTGTCATATTTAGCCAATTTTTGTAATGTATTTTATAATCTGATATTTTTTGATCTACCTCCGACGTTTGTTTCTCCACTTCCTCCATAGAATCTTCTAGACAATGATCGGCAGAATTTAAATTATCAGCAAACGATTTTGTAATTGTGTCAAATCGTGATTCTTCAAAAATTTGAAGATTTGTAATATGCTTTAACGGCTCACCACAAACGGACAATTGACCTACTGTATGCTGGGCATCCACAATAGAATCGCCAAGATTTGACGTTATCTGGGTAATTGTCGCTTGTAACTTTTTATATTCAGGCTTTGATTTTTCCAGCTCGATCATATTATTAACACACCATTCAATTTGAAATGTCATAGCCGCACGAAATTCGGATGGAAATACGATGTACATTTTTGCCAAACACCGATCCACATCTTCTAAAAGAGAATGAGCAGTATTCGAGGAGGAATATGGAAATGCAATTTGTACACATCTTGAAACCTGCCAGGACGATCTGGAGGCATGTGAACATATACAGAGTAACAGAAAAATCAATTCGCCCAACATTTTTTTTAAATTAAAACACCCTATTTATACTTGCTTTAACCATTTAGAATGCTTTTATTATGGTTATGTTTGCTCACAACAAAAACGTTCGCCATTAAAGGCATTGCAAACGAAGTTGGTAATTTCTGTTTACCCAGCGATCTTGTACACTGGGAAAGAGAAGCTCTGTACACACAAGTACAAACTTGTTTACAAACAAATTATTTAAAAGGAATAAACTCCACCTCCATACATTTATTCACTAATGCTTATATATCGGCATGGGAGTCACTAAAAAATACAAATGTCGCCGATGACCATTTGTATTATGCAAAAAGAGATCTGATGGCAGAATTAAGGGATATGCAATTAAAAACAACCCATCACGCACATGCAATAATACAATGTGCCGACATCTCCAAAAGAATGCCTGTAAATCTTATGACTGCCACCACAAAAGAAGGAAAATATGCAGAGTTTGCTGCCGATATGTGGCAACATCACATACATCAAGACATTAACCACTGTAAAAAATTACTCTTAATAGATGTCAAAGAACACAATGAACATATGATTCACCATGTACATGCAACATATTTGGAATATATACACAAAACAACCTTGTTAAAACATATTGAAAATGTACATTTGAAGCAAAAAGATAACATGCAAAAAACAAGACTCAATATTATCAATCAGTTAGCTTAAGCATATGAGCCACATAGCTCAAAATCTTAGGCATCTGATAACGCCAAACAGAAACGATTTCAGGAATTAACATCCCATGGTAAATGGCTTGATTTTGAAGAGTTAAGACCGCTCTCACATAAAAGACATCATTCCACCCCAAACATTCAATGCATTCGTCAAAATTAGAAATAGTCCAATTCCAATTGGTTGTGTTGGGGTTGAAATCGGAAAAGGGCTTACATTCCCCACTGTCAACCTCTAAATTATTCTTTCCCCAAACACAACTCGGCATTTTTAATGGAGGAATATTTTCCTTTAACCAAAATTTTAATCCAAACCCGAAAATATCCTCCACATTACACAGACTATCGCAAAGTATCTGATTGCGCTCTAAATCATTTTCGCGTTGAATCATCATATTATAATCTAAATATTCAAATTTAGAATATAAATCAGACAGTGTCGAACCATATTCAGACACGATGGTGGCGTTGGTGCACATTTCTACAGTGGGAATCACTATACCACGATACGAGAGGCGATTTTTTATTAATTCACACATGACAGTCGCATTGCGTATATACGTATAATCACGAATTGTGGAATAAATGATATCTTCCAGCATTTGGCGTCCCTTTTCATTGTCTGTTCCACAACCGATCCAAAGAGCATGACGTGGGTGATATCGAAATGATGTTTCGCAATTGCCACTACAATAGGATAACATCGATACAAACAACAAACACCATAACATTTTTAGAAATATTTACAACTAAATAGGGATAAAATACTAAATCCTTTTATTCTACTGACCAATCCATATTCATTAAATCAAATGTGTCGTCCAATACCTGTGACACAAATTCGCTAGAAACAGGTTCCTGAATCTCAATCAACTGTGTCCACAAGGGCGAAAAAACACCAATAGCGGGCACATGTTTAAAGTCCATCCCATAACTTGATTCAGACAAATCAAAACAATGCTTTGTCACATTATTGTGTGGAAGCGTATGAACAATGTTTGCATATTCTTTTGATTCTGAAACATTCGAAAATATTAAAAATACATGAACGCCGGATGGTACAAATGTATTCAAATCGGTTTGATTGAGAAGAAGCTGAGGATGCACACCTTCGGTCTGGTCAAAATATTTCAATTCAGTAACACCGTCTTGGTAAGAATAAGTGTTGAATTGCCCGCCAGATATATTCACCAATGCATAAGGATCTTCAGTCGTGATCGCCAAATAGTCAGACAACTCGGTAGAGGCTGGGTAAAAAAGAACACCGTCACGTTCTTCAGGTACATAAGATTCGTGGTGAAAGACGAGTTTACTATTCATACCCTCTTGTTGATCCATCAATAAATCTTCAAATGAATCTAGGTTAATAGACACAACACTAACAACTAATAAAAATAAAATGCTTACGAACATTGTTAATTGTAATTATGTACTTATATAATCTGTTTTGAAAAATCCATTATCGCTCATTAAACGCATCGTATAATTTTTGAACATTTACTTTTAATTTGTGAAGATTCTCTGTATTTTCACTACAGGCCGCCGCGGTAGCAGCAGCCGACGCGGTATCCAAATGATCAGAAGAGGTGTGATTCCAATTACTTTTTAATTGATCCAATTCCCGGCGCATCACAGAAAAAGCTTCAGTGTTTAAAGTACGTAGTTCATCCTTTAACTTTAAAACAGCGTTACTAATCAATAACTCAGTGCGAGAGCTAATTTTTTCAGAGGCACGATCTATTTTTTCATCTATTTTAGAGGTCATGGACGCCAACAACCTTACAGAGCTCATATCCACCATCGTTTGACATTCTTCCCGCGAACATTTGTCCAAATCCGGGTGGCGTGGCTTGGCCAATATTGCCATTGTTGATTTTGGCAAAATTTCCATTTCGCAATTATAAAAGTACCTTTATACTATCAAAAAACAATTATTTATATTTAAATTTATTTTTAAAATTATAACAAACGAATTCTTCCCGATATCTTTTCAAATCCCGTTTCTCCTGTTCGTGATATGTGCGCTTCTCTTCATTTTCTAACGACACCCAGGCCAATCCCATACGCTTTGGCGTGCAAATTATCTGAGAGTGTTGGGCCGAAAAAAAATGAAAAGCGGTTCTGGCCTTTTCGGGTTTCGGATTTTCATTCGCCAGCTGGCGGAACATTTCATTCACTCACATCACATTTATACCCTAAATATTTAGAAAAATTAAAAAATATTAATGTACATGAGTAATGGTCAGCTTGGGCCCGCATTTCTTCAATTTGTGTTTTTGAAGATTTCGTACGCTGCCTTTCCCATCGCAAACGTATAGCCGCCATAATACATTGTTTCGGTATGTTTTTGGTGGGGATCTTTCTTTTCAATCGGAGTATGATGACTAAATCTTTCAAAATGCCACCAATAGCCGTTTTCAGGTTTGCAATCTTCAATAGTATCAACAAGTTCGATACCCTTTGCTTTTAAAAACTGACATAGGTCATACTGATCATTTTTGGCAAAGCATAGCACATTTACACCGTTACGACCACAGTTTCCGAGTCGGATTTGAAAGTGAGGGCCAATGGTGGCATTGGTCGTTAAGATCCATCGCTGGTTAAGGAGTTTATGTGTGTATGTCATGTGTTTAGAGATGGAAGCGAGTTTTGTGATTTATTTTCTTAATATATTTATTTTCTTAATATTTAGAATATTAAGAGTTAAACCAGTCCTAAATATTAAGAGCTAACTTCCAGAATTTTGGCCAACATTCCTAACCTGCGGACATTGGCCTAAATATTAAGAAGTGTCCAGAGATTTGGCCCAATAGCCTGTGGAAATATTAAGAGTATAAATCTAAATATTAAGAGTATAAACAGTATAATAATTTCTAAAATGTCTTTACATGCCGAACCAACTTTTATTGAAAAACGTATCCGCAAACAGTTAGATGGGCGTTCGTTCGACCGTATTCAGATGCAAATTCCTTTCGGCGAGTCAACCATCATATTTTTGGTCTCTAATACACGCAAACACTCCTCATTTTGGACGAATTGTCTGATTGAATTTGTCGATCATGATATTGCTGCTTTTAAAGGCAAACATCTTTTTCCTTTACACAAACAAGCTCGGGCAGGTGGCCTGGCAGGTAAAAGAAATTTACCTGACGACGAATCGTGTAGAATGCCAACCGGCGAAGTTAAGCAGCTTCATGTTCTACGCACACAGTATTTGGCTGGGCGTTTGTCAGCGGAGATGAAGCTTGTCATTCGAGGAGAAACCCAAAAAACAAATAAGTGGTTTGGGCCCGGTTTCCCTTGGAAAGATGGGCTCGTTGCACTTCCAAAAATCTTAAATTTTGGAAAACACACTGGACGTGCCGCGGTTCCGACAAGTGTTTGTCACCGAATTATTAACGGATCAACAGATGCTGGTAGATTGAATGACCTCGTCGATTCTTTTCGTTTGACCGGAGTCGCGCAAAAATATATATCAAGTCCCTTTGTCTCAACATTTATGTATCTCGAATGGCTATGTCCCGAAGTTCCTGACGGTGGTATTGTCGTGTGGCATGGGTTTCACACAACAAAGGGCGTGAAGGATTCTATTTTGCCCATGGCGACTATGTTTTTGGACTACACAGAGAAAGATCAACTTTCCGAATCTGAGAGAAATTATTATCTCCAGTTGATTCGTAAACAACCGTTTGACCCCGGATCTGGTCATGCAAACGCGCGCGGATCCAAAACAACGATAGAGTTCAATGCAGCCAAAAACAAATCACAATCCATGATTTTACCCGATACGCGTTTATTGGGTGGTCAAACCGAGGATCCTACTATGGGACTATTGGAAGTTGTCCGTGACGACATTATCCATCAGGGTTATGGTGTCATTGTTCCTTGTTTGGCAGGTTCTTCGATGTTGCCAAATTGTTTTCGATGGACAATGAGCCCCAAAGAATTGGACAGGTATCATCGTCGTCGTCGCGAATGCAAATTTGAATTTGAACATTTTTTAACGTATTGGATATTGGAGCGCGAGATGCGATATTTGACCTGTTGGTTGGCAACTTATTCTAATTATGTAGGATTTGAATGTTTTTGGAGATTTTTGTCCCGCGAGCAAGAACTTTTTAATATTGACGATCGCCGATTTCGTTGGCCCGATGAAATCAAAAATATGTTGTCGTTGAATGGCCCTGCTTTAAACGTGGACGAATTACAAGCGAAACGTCTCCTTAAAAACCCTAAAGACCACCAGCCACTGTCCAACATGTCCGATTCAGAATTGGTACAATTTCATTATAATTCGTGGGTTTATTTATTCAAAAATGCCCGGATGTTGGATATTACAGGGACTGGCCCTGAACAAGCCGTCAATTGGTATGGTATGTTTGGTGGTATTTTTGAAGGCGTCCAACGTCTTTCAACGGCTGCCTCGCGTGCAGTCTTCAATGACCCGTATTTTATGTACTGGCGTAAGGGAATGGGATCTCAAAAACCAAACAAAAAGATACCAGCAATGTGTGTTGGTACATCTTTGGTACATCTAACTGCATTTATTCAAACCAAAGTTAATGATGGCCCTCGCAAACATTTACACCGTAAAATGGCACAAGGCGGTGGGCGCAAAATAGCTGGCGATTCTGGCATGGGATCGGCAACGACTTATATGCAAGGAGTTCATCATTTACAGCTTCAAACGGGGCCTATCGGTGCAACGCTTGCACATGCATTTTACGTCGACCCCATGGTAGTACTCGAAAGATTTCGCGTGAAAACCCATGCAAGTTGGGGAGCTGGTCATGTGGATCATTCTGTGCACTCTAGATTGGACAATATTACATACGGTACATGTTCCAGAAGTCCGCCCGCAAGTCCAGTTAATTCGCCTACAAACAATAAGAGTATGTTTAAACAATATGTAACATTTAAATTCTAACATTAGTTAAACTTATAATTAAACAAAAATACACTATAACCCAAAAAAATATTATGTCAAATGTCTGAAATTAATGTCGATTCACCAATACGTAATGTCGATTCACCAATACGTGCAGCTTATGAATTGTGGAGAGCAGCTTTTTATGAAAAAAATATATCTACAACCCCAGCGTACGATGTTGTTGGATTATTGGCCGCCCTCTGTAGAGGAAGACGCCGTTCCCACCTTACATATTTTGAAGAATCAAATGTAGGTTCGAACCTAAATGTGAAACAAGAAGGTGCCACAGTGTACAAACTAAGACCAGAATATCGCACAAAAGAAAGATTGGCGGAGTTGTTTGAGAATTTGGCGGACTTTGGCGCGGCCAATGTAAAGTTGGGTATAGTGACTGACTTTGGCGAAGAATGTGACGATGAAGTCGCGTGTTTGTTGGCGGCTCGCCTTCCTCGTGCTGGCCTCGCCGATGTTCGTTTCTTATTTACCACTAAGTTAGAACGGTTCGAACTTCAAAAGCAAAAGTTTGTCCAATGGGCGTATGGTTCTGAAGAGAACGATGCCGCTTCGAAAGCACGTCAGCAAGAATACGCAACTATGGTGTATTCTATCCATCAAAAAAATAATTTCATTGATTTTTTGAACGAAGGCGGTGATGACATTAAAAGAATTATTCTTCAAATTGGGCCCATTCACGAACCCGAAACAAAACCATCCGAATCTGGATGGCAATCCAAAAATATATGGCGCCCAAATATCACCTGCAAGTATGATTATATTACAGTGGGGACATTTAATGGTGTTCCTGCGCTGAACGTGAAAGCTAATGCGCGTGTTTCTGCGTTACATTTAATGTCGAAAGCTCAAAACAAAATCGTGATTGATACAATGGCAGGTCATGGCGCTTTTAAATTTAGTAGTAAAGCGTTGACTATTATTTTTCCCGAAGTTTCTACCGACGACAGATCTTCTATCATTGAACATGTGTGTAAAATAGGTTGGAGAAACTCGGTGGGTAGAGCCTCTGCGGTTGGTGGTAAATGGGTGGCACATTTAGTTTCTGAACCTGTTGGATCATTCGAAGGCGGGGCAAATTATATGACGATGAAAAAAATCCAAGAGGAATTAGGTGGGAACGTTTCCAGATCATGTGGATCTATTCAATTGGCAAATAAATATTTAGACCAACTACATAATCTTGGTGGATTGCAAGTTGCACGCGATTCTACAACCAACAACACAAATGGAGCAACCTCTATCTCTATTGTCAATGGTTATTCTTATATTTTGGATTGTCTCCATCATTTTTTTAAAGTTCCCGTTCAATTTTTTGAATCGGGTCGTCCGGAACATTGGCTATCGCAATGGTTAACGCCTTCCAACGATGATTCTCCTGCCGATCCAGATCGTTTTCACATTAATGAACAATATAATTTTAAACCAGTGCGTTGTCGGAGTCCTCCTATTGAAGAGGTCAACAATGATACTGAAGAAGCAACTGATGAAGAAGGCGAGGAAGG
>Ga0115000_10001904_pt1 | contig 18202 bp, 18 predicted proteins | sample ArcticOcean_MG_C_6_FD_89690 | JGI IMG/M metagenome (GOLD analysis project Ga0115000, IMG submission 89690) | Marine microbial communities from western Arctic Ocean - ArcticOcean_MG_CB8_128 | ecosystem: Environmental > Aquatic > Marine > Oceanic | place: Arctic Ocean: Canada Basin | collected...
CATCATCGTAGAACATCACTATCAGTGGTTAGAGATCACACTCAACCGTCCTGCCAGTTTCAACGCTTTGTCTCAAGAGATGATGCACCACCTAAAAGTGGCCATTGATCAGGTACATCAAAACGATAACCTTAGCTGCATTATTATCAAGGCCACCGGCAAAGCATTTTGCGCAGGCCATGACATCAAACAAATGCAGGCTAATGCCAAGCAAGACTACTACCAAGAATTATTTCATCAGTGCAGCCACCTTATGCAATCCATAGTGGAGTGCCCCATACCAGTGATTGCTCAAGTACAAGGTATAGCAACTGCCGCTGGCTGCCAATTAGTAGCCAGTTGTGACCTTGCAATTGCATCTGATGATGCTCGCTTTGCAGTATCCGGTATTAATTTAGGCCTTTTCTGTGCCACCCCAGCAGTCGCTCTTAGCCGCAATATTCACCCAAAGCAAGCTATGGAAATGTTGTTAACAGGGGAGTTTATCAGCGCCACCAAAGCTCAAAGTCTAGGTTTAATTAATGGTGTTGTGGCAAATGGTGAACTTACGGCAGCCACGCGGGAACTAGCTACAAAAATAAGTCATAAGGCCAAAGCAGCTGTGCGCACGGGCAAAGCAATGTTTTACCCTCAATTAGACATGACGCTAGGGCAAGCCTACGAATATGCCACGGGACACATGGTAAACAACTTAATGGATGCGGAAACTCAAGGTGGCCTTGATGCCTTTGTAAACAAAAAATCTAAGGATTAATCGTGCAAGAACTCATACAAATCATCAATTTTGTGAAAGAAATTGATCAACTTAAATCTGTACTTAGAAAAACCCGTCCATTAGGCATGGAACGTTACGAAAACTCCGCTGAGCATTCATGGCAAGTCACCCTAGCCGCACTGATGTTGAAAGACTACGCAGCAGAGCCTGTGGATATTAATCGCGTGCTCCGCATGCTCCTAATCCATGATTTATGTGAAATTGATACCGGCGATGTAATTGTATATGACGCAGTAGGAAGCGAGCACGAAGAAGCAGAGGCTACTGCCACGCAACGCATCTTAGGTATGTTACCAAACGATATGGGGGATGAATATATTGCCCTGTGGCACGAATTTGAAACCGCTAAGAGTTCTGATGCACGCTTTGCCAAGGCCTTAGATAGAGCTTTACCCTTGATCCATAATTTAAATGATCAAGGCCACAGTTGGCAAAGTCATGGCATCACCAAGGAACAAGTGAAAACCGTTAATGGTGGCCGTATTAAAAAAGGCTGTCCACAACTGTGGGAACTACTTGAACCATTAGTCGACGAAGCCGAATTAAAAGGTTGGTTATGTTAGACCTAACAGGCATCAAGCTGGTAGACTACGCGCCCTAAATTCCCTATCAGCACATGTCCCTTGATTACTACCGCAAATATCACCATGCAGTTTGGCGCTAAGCCACTATTCGAAAACATTTCAGCCAAGTTTGGCCACGGCAATCGCTATGGTCTCATTGGTGCCAATGGGTGTGGTAAGTCCACCTTCATGAAAATACTCAGTGGTGAGCTAACACCAACTGCTGGCAATGTCTCCTTTTCACCTACTGACACCGTTGGCACCTTAAGCCAAAATCAGTTTGCCTTTGAAGACTACACAGTAATTGATGCAGTGATCATGGGCGATGTGAAGCTCTGGCAAGTCAAACAAGCCCGCGAAGCCATTTATAGCCAACTAGAAATGAGCGAAGACGATGGCATGAAGGTGGCGGAATTAGAAGTTGAATTTGCAGAAATGGACGGCTACAGTGCCGAAAGTCGAGCTGCAGAAATTCTGACTCAAGCAGGTATTGATGAATCCTTCCACTGGGGCCTGATGTCACAAGTGGCACCAGGTTGGAAATTACGTGTACTGCTGGCCCAGGCTTTGTTTGCTGATCCTGACATTTTGTTATTAGACGAACCTACCAACAACCTTGATATCACTACTATTAATTGGTTGACAGAGGTATTGGGGCAGCGTCGCAGCACCATGATCATAATATCTCACGATCGCTATTTCTTAAATTCTGTGTGTACCCACATGGCCGATATCGACTACGGTGAATTGCGCGTTTACGCCGGCAATTACGAAGCCTATACTGCCGCTTCTAACTTGATACAAGAACAGCTGCTTTCGTCAAATGCCAAAAAAAGCGCTGAACGTGAAGAACTACAGCAGTTTGTAGCACGATTTTCTGCCAACGCATCGAAAGCCAAGCAGGCTTCATCTAGGGCCAAACGATTAGAAAAAATCCAGCTAGATGAAGTCATTGCCTCTAGTCGGATCTCTCCCTATATTGGCTTTAGCGCCCATAAGAAACTCCATCGCCAAGCCTTAGTGCTAGAACAATTAAGTCACGGATTTGAAGATAGTGATCTATTTAACAAGGGCGAACTTATTCTAGAAGCTGGTGCAAAGTTGGCCGTTATTGGTGAAAATGGTGTGGGTAAAACAACATTTTTGCGCTGCTTATTGAATCAACTCAAGGTCAACAAAGGCGTCATTAAGTGGTCCGAAAATGCCGTACTGGGTTACTGCCCGCAGGACAGCAGTGACGATTTCAACTGCAATTTGACTCTCTTTGATTGGATGTCCCAGTGGCGCACTCCAAAACACGATGACCTTACCGTAAGAAGCATGTTGGGACGTTTACTGTTTACTGCCGACGACTACCTAAAGAAAGTAGCAGTATGTTCAGGTGGGGAAATGAACCGTTTATTATTTGGCAAGTTAATGATGCAAGATACCAACGTGTTAATTATGGATGAACCAACTAACCATTTAGACATGGAAGCAATTGAGTCACTTAACAAAGCCCTTAAGACCTACGATGGCACTTTAATATTCGTCAGCCATGACCGCGAATTCGTGTCTTCATTGGCCACAAGAGTGCTAGAAATAAAAGACCAAACATTAGTTGATTTTCATGGTACTTATGCCGAATACCTCGCCAAACAAGCGTTAGATAATAGTTAACCTTGCCGCCTTTAGAGACCACAGAAGCGCGCAGTGATACAGCTACCACCCAAGGCGTAAGTTAATAATCCGTCACCATTTATACTGGGAGTTAAGGTAAAGGTATAGCCGCCCGCTGCTGTGGTTCCAGTACCAGTGATCTTACCATTAACAGCGGATAGCTTAATGCTTTGGGTATTGCCACTGGACTTGGCAGGTACAGCCAGCTCTGCAAAGGTATCGCAGGCGCTTACATCTTCCCCTGCTTGTAACAAACAAGCAGATTGGGCAACGCGTAAGGCATGACTATGTTGCACCACTTCCATAAACCGCGTTTTCTGAAGATAAGTTTGATAGGTGGGTACTGCGAAAGCCGCCAAAATACCAATTAAGGCCACTACAAGGAGTAATTCGAGCAAAGAAAATCCACTTATAAGACGCTCCTGTTTAACGTCTGAATTAAGACGACTATCCATTACATGCCACATATCACGTTCCTGTGATTATTTTGATATTCCCTAAATATAGTTCAAATGTAGATTTTTGCGGATGGCAGCTAAGACTAAACCCTACGGTTTCTTTTGATCTAATCTTGTTGATCTACCGATTCCAACAACGCGCTAGAAAAATCGTTCTCCAACTCATCACCAGCTATAGCATAATCGCCACTTGCCCAAGCACCTAAATCGATTTGCTGGCAGCGTTCGCTACAAATAGGTCTATGGAGGTTTTTTGGGTTCCAAGTGAGGTTTTTTTGACACTGGGGGCAAGGGTACTGACTCATAGTTGATGGTCCGTCAAATAGCAAAGGTGGTGATGCAATTGTAATACTTGTTCACTGAGGTGGCTTAGATCATGCTGATTGTCCAGCACCCAATCCGCCTTATCCAAACGTTGCTGGCGCGGCATCTGAGTGTCAATTATGGCATCAATTTGATCCGCTTTAGCGCCGTCTCTTTGACACGCTCGCTGACGTTGATGCGCTTCACTGGCGTCTACAACCACCACAAAATCTATATTTTTATGTTGTGATGTTTCTAACAATAAAGGCGATTCTAAAACAGCATAGGTACTGGAGGCAACGGCAAGTTGCTCACCGATAGCAGCACCTATAAGCGGATGCAATAATGATTCTAACCATTGCCTTTGTGTTTTATCAACAAATATTTGCTGGCGTAAAGCAGCTCGATTCAAAGTGCCATCTTGGAGTAATATTTGGCTGCCAAAATGTTTAGCGATATGGCTGAGAGCAGGACTACCAACTAGCACTACATCTCTGGCAACCTGATCAGCATCAACCACCGAAATGCCAAGGGCTTTCAGCTGCGCACTCACGGCGCTTTTGCCACTACCAATGCCACCCGTGAGACCCACTATCATATTCGCAACCCACTAAAAAACAACAGAAGCCATTATATCAGTACTCTAGTGAGAGTCACATCATTTGCCCCATTTGAAACAACGGCAAATACAGAGCCAGCAAAATCAAACCCACGAAAATGGCCACCAAAATGAGCAATACAGGTTCTAGTAGCTGCTCTAACCACTGACTTTGACTTACCACCTGAGCTTCATAATAGCCTTGTAAGTGGTTAAAACTCAAAGCTAAGTCACCCGCTGCTTCTCCTACACGGATCAGCTGCAAAACTTGGGGTTGCCATGCCATTTGGGTTAATATCTGGCTTAATCTTCGGCCTTGGTGAAGCTCCACAATCGCCCTTTTTAGATCTCTAGATATATGTTCCCAGGTACTGCCATTGGCGGCCAGCGTTAGGCAGTCTAACAATGGCACACCTGCCTTAAAGGTGAGAGACAGAACTAAAAACACTTCTGCATGGCTGTGTAAATACATCAAACGGCCAAGGCCTGGAAAATGCCATAGCACCCACTCTAGTTTCACTCTGGTCTTGGGTATAGACCAGAGCCAAATCAAAGCTATATAAGCCAATATAAAGGCCACTAATATGCCCCCCATACTCGCCTTAACAGTATCGGAGAAAGACAATAACCACCGAGTCAGAGTAGGTAATTCATATACCCCTGCAGCATATAAATTAACCACCTGTGGCACCACCCAATAGACAATCAACAAGCTCACAGCCAAACCGCTCAATAGCGTCACCAAAGGCATAAACAAGCTGCGCTTAAAACGACGTTTTAGGTTTGTCTGACGTGTGCGCTGTTGATGAATTTGAGTCAATAACTCTGCTAACTCCCCACTCGCTTCACCAGCTGCGACTAGTTGCACTATAGTTTGTGGAAATATTCGGCTTTGGGACAAGGCTTGGGAAAAACTTGCTCCCGTCAATAATGCGTTTTGAAGCTGTATTAGTTCATAACGCAACCGCACTGGTGCCTGCTCCAAACGAACTAAAGTGATGCAAGACAGTAAGGGTAACCCCGCACACAGCAGTTGAGACCACTGCCCCAGTAACGCTTGCAAGTGCTTGTGGTCGATAAGTTTGGGCCAGTGGCGCTGCCAAGGCCACAAGTGTTGGGCTGTATTTAATTTAATACCTTCAAATGCTAGCTGAGATCGCAGTAGTTGACGGCTAGAACACTGGCGCACACCACTGCTTTGAGCATGCTTGGCATCCAAGCCATACCACAGCCACCAATGCCACATTACCAAGTAACTCGATTCACTTCAGCGGTGCTGGTATGTCCTGCAAGGACGCGCCATAGACCCTGACGACGCACCCCGGCCCCATACTCTAGTTCCTGTACTTGCCGCTGAGCCACTGAGTCACGTTTCGACGATCCATCACCATAACATCAAATACTCCAAGTCGTCCCCTGAAGCCCCCATGGCAAGCCTCACAGCCCACAGGTAAACATGGATTTACTACTCCAAAACAAAACTCGTAGGTAGCCACTGCATCACACCACTCTTCACTGCCCATTGCAGCTAACTGTAATTCAGTCATCGGCTGCTTACATTCATTACATAAGCGGCGCACCAAGCGTTGATTTATAATTAAACTCAAACAGTAACTTAGTGCCAACATATCCACACCTAAACCATGGCAGCGATGCATGGCTTCGCTAATACTGCTTGTATGCATGGAGGTCAGTAGTAGATGTCCTGTTTGTGCAGCCTTTAACGCAACGTCTGCGCTATCAAAATCACGCAACTCACCAAGCATAATTACATCGGGATCTTGACGGAGCAAAGCCCTAAGAATGTGGCTGAAAGATAGGTTAATCGCATTATTTACTGCTACTTGATGTACCCCTAGTAGCGCAATTTCCACTGGGTCTTCTGCACTGACAATATTGATATGGGGTGCCTGGATTTTTTTTAGGCAGCTATACAAAAACATCGTTTTACCGCTGCCCGTCGGACCTGTTACCAAGATAAGGCCTTGCGGTTTGCTCAGCTGACGATTAACAATTTGGAGCTGCTGAGGTGAGAGACCTTGTTGGCAGATATCAATATTTTGTTGTTGCCATTGCAACCGTAACACCAATTTTTCCCCCCAATGTCCAGCCAAGCTACTGCAACGTATATCTACCCACTTGTCGTTCAGTTGCCATTGAAAGCTGCCATCTTGCGGACGACGAGACTCACTGATATCCATTTCTGATAGCAGCTTAATACGTACAACAATGGCGTCAGCAGCAGATGCTGGTAGTTGATCGAATGGGGACTTAAGTAACTGCATAAGGCCATCGACCCGCATACGTATACGCATGCTCTGGGACAATGGTTCCAAATGTAAATCGGAGGCGTCCGCGACAGCGGCAATTTCTAATAACTGGTCCGTCAAAGCAATAACGTTGTTAAGAGAGACGGGGCTATAAAAGGGAATATCAGACATCGACGCGTCCTTGCGTTATTTATCCATCCCTTAAGCTTAGGTTATATTTTAACAATAGCGCCTAGTTTATTGTTTTACTTCATTTCCCCACTAAGCTGGCGTGCTAGATCGACAGCGTAGTTATCGGTCATACCGCCAATAAAGTCCATGGTGCAGCATAAGGCCTGATACGCAGTTGCACCCTTTTCAGGACGATGCGCTCCCATCAGTGCAAGGTGTTTTTCGGCTTTAAAAGATAACCGTTTGTCTCCCAATTGTTGATCTAAGGATAAGGCTGCAGGAACAAACCCATCAAGCAATTTCTCTAGCACCGAGTAGGCTGCCAACTCCGTACGATGGCGCTCAGGAGCTAAGAATATGCGATTTTTTGCTAACGCTTTAGCATCGCCAATAACTTGCTGAGTAACGGGGTCACAATGGGAAATTAAATCGCCCTCTAACCGACCCTCTAATAAAGCTGGTATATGCTGCATAAATGCATGTGCTGCAGACTGCACTAGATAATCAATGACTTTGCCACGCAATAACGCCAAGCGACGAGTCGAGTAATATACATCGACCATTGCCGTGCGTTCAGGAACTGCAAGGGCCCCAGTAATTGGGGCTAACAACTCCAACACATCCTGTTCGCCTATCATGCCTAGCTCTACACCGTCTTCTAAATCAATAATGGCGTAACAAATATCATCGGCAGCTTCCATTAGATAGACCAATGGATGACGACACCATTCAAAATCTGCTCGCTGTAATAAACCTAAACGACCAGCAATGTCAGCTAATATATGTTTTTCTGATTGCAAGGCTCCGAACTTAGCCTTTCTCTCACACTGCATTGAGTTCGATAACCATGGGTATTTCAGAAAGCTTCCCAAGGTAGCGTAGGTGAGGCGCATCCCGCCATTAAACTGATGATATTCTAACTGCGTAAGGGTACGTAGACCTTGGGCATTACCTTCAAAATTAAGTAGGTCGGCCTGTTCTGCAGAGCTCAACCGGTCCATTCCTCCTTGCTGTGTATAGCTAGCGAACCAATGGCGAATTGAGCTCTCTCCAAAATGACCAAACGGGGGATTACCTATGTCGTGGGCTAAACACGCTGACTGTACGATAGCACCTAGGTCATGGGGTTCGATCCAATCTGGCCAATGGGCCTGATTTTTCAAACTGTTGCCTACTTGAATTCCTAAACTACGACCAACACTAGACACCTCTAAACTATGGGTTAAGCGATTATGTACGTGATCATTATGAGACAATGAGTGGACTTGGGTTTTGTGCCCCATCCGCCTAAATGCACTAGAGAATATCAGCCGATCATAATCTTTGTGAAATGGGGTGCGGCCTTGGTGGTGCTGTTCGGTATAGGGCTTGCCAAAACGCTGATCAGCTAACAAACCTTGCCATGTCATGGCCATTGTTGATGTCCTTGTGGATAAGTAACAAATATTGCTGTTACTTGGGACGGATATAGTGCCCTAAGTACAAGGTCACCACACCCATCATAGAGTAAGTGATAACTACTCTAGCACGATTATAGAACGAATGCGTGCGAGGGTAGCGTCGCCGATACCTTTGACATCAAGCAATTGCTCTAGGTTGGAAAAACCTCCAAGCTGGTCACGCAATGTGATAATAGCAGCAGCCCTAACCTCACCAACGCCATCAATGGCCTCAACAAGTTCAACAGCGGTGGCTGTATTAATGTTAATAGGCAATGTGTCTTGAGCTAGGGAGAGGGTTGAAAAGGACCCAAAGGTGATGGCAGCGGATAATAGCAACAAGGCTATTTGACGAGTTAGCTTCATGATCTACTCCTTGATTAAAAAAATGAGTCTCTAATTCCATGAGACTAATTAAGCCTAGCACAAAATAACAGAAGTGCTAGGCAAGTTCTTGCTCAATCAGTTCCAAGGCTTTCATTGGATCATCTGCTTGAGTAATAGGCCTGCCAACTACTAGGTAGTCACTACCTGCTGCAATTGCTTGGGCAGGCGTCATGATACGTTTTTGATCCCCAGCCACAGAAAAATATGGGCGGATACCTGGCGTAATCAATTTAAACTCTCGACCTAATTCCATCTTCAATAGTGCCGATTCTTGGGCTGAACAAACAACACCGTCAAAACCAGAGTCTTGGCTCAAGCGAGCCAGTGAAAGCACTCGTTCCACTGGTGATTGGTCTATGCCTGTAGTTTTCAAACCCACAGCATCCATACTTGTTAATACCGTCACTGCAATCAATAAGGGTTGATGGCCACCTTTAGCCTTAAGCTCAGTTCGAGTCGTCTGCATCATCTCTGCACCACCACTGGCGTGCACATTGACCATCCACACACCCAGACGCGCTGCAGCCAATACGGCTTTAGCTACGGTGTTTGGAATATCATGAAACTTAAGGTCTAGAAATATTTCAAAGCCGTGTTGTTGCAGTTGTTGCACCAGCTGTGGACCAGCAGCGGTAAAAAGTTCTTTACCTACTTTTAGACGACAGCGTGTTGGATCTAACTGGCGTGCCATTGCCATGGCTGGGTCTGCAGAGTGATAATCTAAAGCCACAACAATGGCTGAATCCTGCCTCAAGTTACTCTCCTTCTAATCCATAAATGGGCTTGGTGCTGCCCCACTGATGACAACTAGGACATTGCCAATGCATGGAGTTACCCGCAAAACCACATTGTCGACAACGATACTGTGGCTTACTACTTTGAAGCGCCACTGTCAGGCCCTTTAGTACTTGCAAACTATCTTTCGCATTCGCAGATGCCCACTGCATGTGCAGATCGATGAGGTAATTAAAGCCTCTTAAAGATGGCCTTTGACGAAGATTTTCGGTCACATAGGCCGCTGCTGCAGAATCATTTTGCTGGCCTATTTCTTGGGCTTGAGCTAATAGCAGGCTAGTACTTGGGTGTTGCGACATAGTCTGGCTCAACCAATCTCGCCACCCATTTATATCAGCAAGCTTAGTAAAGCATAAATGCAACGGTTGAATGATTTCAGACACCAACTGCAGGTCTTGCTGGGCCATGATCAACAAGTGCCTTTTGGCGTCTATGTAGTTGTCTTGCTGCATGCTTAATTTAGCTCGCAAAAAGCTTACTCTCGGATTATCAGCATTATGGCGCTTAGCACGCTTTAAGTAGGCAAGGCATTCTTGTTCTTGATTTGACTGCAATGTTTCTTCGGCCAGTTCGCAGCAAAAGTGAGATAGCCGCTGAGCTAAATCGACGGTGGCCGATACGTTAGCAGCAGATCCTACTTCTAGGGCTTTGTGCCAATCCTGCTCACGCTGGTAAACGTCAACTAATAACTCTGTAGCTTTAGCTTTTTGCCGATTAGGCTGTTGAGCCACATCGAGCAATAGTTCTTCTGCGCGGTCTAACAGACCAGCTTTGATAAAATCGTGCGCTAATTCCAGTTCGGCCAGCATCAATTGTTCTTGGTCTAGGTCTTTGCTAGACAAGAGATTTTGATGAATCTGAATGGCTTTATCAACTTCACCACGGCGCCGGAATAAACTTCCCAAAGCCAAGTGAGTATCAACAGTTTGTGGATTAACCTCTAGGGCGCGAATAAACAATTCTAGCGCTTCATCTGTTTGTTGGTTTAACAAGTAATTAAGGCCACGGTAATAATCAGCTTGTAGGCCCAACTGAGAATTTTGTTTTTGTTGATTTTCTCTTTGACCTAACCACCAACCGATGCCTAAGGCCGCAATTAATACAATAAGTAAGGAGGCGTCCATGTTTATCGAGTAACCTTATTTCCAGATTGTGTTTGATTCAATTTAGATAACTGGCGCTGCAACTGCGCATTGTGACGCTTCAATTTAAAGGTTACAAAACTGTAAATAAATGCGCAAAAAAGCATACCCATAGCCAAGCTTAATAACAGCCAGATAGCCATACTAGTTGGGGGTAATTGAAAAAATATAAGATCTAAAGAGACAGCCTGACTATTGCGAGTGCTAAACAACACACCAACAACCAAGGCCACCATGGTGATGACAACGAAGAGTAGGGCCTTTATTAATTTCACGTGCTTTTACCTAATCAGGATGGTTGAATCGAAGCCCACCTTTACCAACGATAGTCCATTATAGACTATCGTTTACCTGATCGCGTAACTCTTTACCTGGTTTAAAGTGAGGAACGTACTTTGCCGCTAAATCTACCGAATCGCCAGTTTTTGGATTGCGCCCAGTTCTTGGTGCTCGATAGTGTAAACAAAAGCTGCCAAAGCCTCTTATTTCAATTCGATCACCAGCAGCCAACGCATCAGCCATATGGTCAATAATGGCCTTAACCGATTGTTCCACATTCTTTACAGGAATGTTTTCGAAGCGATCAATTAAATTTTCAATCAGTTCAGACTTACGCATAGTCTATCCTTTTTGTTATTTTTTTTGCTGTTCCTTAATAAGGTCACCAATGGTAGTCGGGCCTCCGGATTCAACTGGTTTAGTCTTCAGCTCCTGCATTTGCACACGCTGCTGAGCAGCCTCTTGAGCCCGAACTGCTAGACTAATAGAGCGGCCTTTACGATCTAAGCTAGCAACAAAGCTGGTAATAGATTGACCTTCCTTAAAGTCTGCCAACTCTTGGCCTTGTGCCAATTCGCCGCGTTTTAAGAATCCTTGCACACCTTCAGCTAAGTTAACCAACAAACCACCAGAAGTAACTTCTGCAATGGTACCAGTTACCTCCGTGCCTTTAGCGTTAGCAGTAGCATAGTTCGAGAACGGGTCACCTGCCATTTGTTTGATACCAAGAGCAACTCGTTGACGCTCTGTATCAATAGACAAGATCACTGCTTCAATTTGTTGGCCTTTTTGGAAGCCTTCTAGCAAGCTTTCATCACTCTTATTCCAATCCACATCCGATACATGAACAAGACCATCAATGCCATCTTCTAGGCCTATAAATAGACCAAAATCAGTCTTAGAGTTTAACTTACCGGAGACCTTATCACCTTCTGAGTACTGCTTAGAGAAGGCAACCCACGGGCTTTCGCTACACTGCTTCATGCCTAAAGATAAACGGCGTTTTTCACCATTAATATCTAAAATCATAACTTCAATTTCTTCACCTACAGTTACCATCTTAGATGGGTGTAAGTTACGCTTCATCCAGCTCATTTCAGAGGCGTGAACTAGGCCTTCAATACCATCAGAAACACGAGCAAAACAGCCATAATCTGTCACAGTGGTCACAGTGGCTGGCAAACGGCTACCTACAGGGTAAGTATCTGTAAAGCTGGTCCAAGGGTCCTGTTGAAGCTGCTTCAAACCTAATGAGACGCGTTGTTTTTCGGCATCAAACTTTAAAACTTTTACTTCAATATCAGCGCCAGCAGTTAACATTTCGCTTGGGTGTTTAATGCGACGCCAAGCGATGTCGGTAATATGTAGCAAGCCGTCTAGGCCACCAAGATCGATAAACGCACCGTAATCAGTCAAGTTCTTCACAAAGCCTTTCACAACTGCACCTTCTTCAAGGGTCGACAGGACTTGCGTACGTTGAGCTTTGTTGGCTTCATCCATCAAAGCACGGCGAGATACAACAACATTGTTACGTAGCATATCAAGCTTGATAATTTTAAATTCTAGGTCAATACCCTCTAAATGAGAAACATCTTGTAACGGACGAGTATCAATCAAAGAACCCGGCAGGAAGGCACGGATACCACCTAACTCAACGTTAAAGCCACCCTTAACACGGGCACTAATAACGCCGGTAACGGTTTCGTCATCTTTTTGGATTTTTTCAAGTTGATGCCAGCGTTCCATTTCACGAGCACGTTCACGAGATACTTGGGTTGCACCTAAGCCATCTTCGATTTCCTGCAGGGCGACTAACACGTCATCACCAACGGCAACTTCTAGTTCGCCAGCTGCATCGAGAAATTCACTGCGTGAAACCACGCCTTCAGACTTTAAGCCAACATTAATGGTGACGACTTCACTATCAATAGCAATGACTACACCAGTAATCAAAGCACCCTTCTTCATCTCTACCTGTTCAAGACTTTCTTCAAACAGATCTGCGAAACTTTCGCCCATGGACATACTCGATGAGGTTAACGATGCGCTCGGAACTGACTTGCAGTATGGGCGTCTCGAGATACCTCTAGTTAGTTAATATTACGCAACGATGTTATAAAGCACCTTTACTATGAATAAATGTAAGGATCTTTTGCTCCACATCTAAAATGCTCATGTGGGTACAATCGATCACTAACGCATCGTCGGCAGGTTTCAAAGGGGCGATAGTCCGATTTTCGTCACGCTCGTCCCGCTGCTGAATATCCGTCAGTATGTCCGACAGGCTAGCACTCAAGCCCTTGCTTTTCAACTGTTTATAACGTCTATCCGCTCGTTCTTGTGCACTTGCCGTTAAGAAAACCTTGACTGGGGCTTCTGGAAAGATCACTGTTCCCATGTCGCGCCCATCTGCAACTAAACCAGGTAATTCTGCAAAAGCGCGTTGCCGGTCCTGCAAAGCCTTGCGAACCAAGGTAAGACTTGCCACCTTTGAAGCGTTCATGCCGCACGCTTCCGTACGAATGGAAAGGCTCACGTCCTCCCCTTCTAACACCACCTGGACACCATCACCGTGGGCTTTAAATTGCACATCTAGACAGCCGGCAATATCCGCTACAGCCAACTCGTTTTCAGTGCTTACACCGTGATGCTCTGCAGCCAAAGCCACTAAACGATACAAAGCACCACTATCGAGCAAATGGAAACCCAAACGGTCTGCAAGTAATTTACATAGCGTACCTTTGCCAGAGCCACTAGGTCCATCAATTGTAATAATGGATACATTTTTCATGACTGAAATTCCTCTTCAAGGGTCATACCTACCGCTTGCGCTAGTTCCACAAAGTTAGGAAAAGATGTGGCCACATGGGCACAATCTAGAATTTTTATAGCAGCTCCACCCCGTAAACCAGCGATGGTAAAGGCCATGGCAATACGATGGTCGTGATGAGTGACAATCTGCGCAGGACCAAACTGAGTATCTGCACCCATACCCTCAATAATGGCACCACCAGCTGTGCCTTCAATGGATACTCCCATTGCGCTTAGGCCATCTACCATAGCTTGGATACGGTCACTTTCCTTTACCCGCAACTCTTCAGCGCCAGTAATTATGGTGGTACCACTAGCACAAGAGGCTGCAACCATCAGCGCTGGAAATTCGTCAATAGCCAATGGCACTTGATCTTCGGGCACATGGATACCTTTAAGTGGCGCATACTTTATATGCAAGTCGGCTACTGGTTCGCCGCCAACTTCTCGCTCATTTTGAACCGTCAAATCTGCACCCATTAAACGCAGGATATTAACTACCCCAATACGAGTTGGATTCATGCCCACATGTTCAATAACAAGGTCTGAATCTGGGCAAATAGCTGCAGCCACTAAAAAGAAAGTGGCTGATGAAATATCTGATGGCACATCTATGTCAGTGGCCATTAGTTGCCCTTGTCCCAAAATAGAACAAGTATCTACAGTACGCTCAACCCCGTAGCCAAACCCTTTAAGCATACGCTCCGTGTGGTCACGGGTTGGTGCAGGTTCGGTAACGCTGGTATGACCTTTAGCGTACAAACCAGCCAACATAACGCAGGATTTTACTTGCGCACTTGCCATAGGTAAGTCGTAGTGAATGCCGGTCAACTGTTGGCCACCTTTAATTTTCATGGGCGGGCAACCTCCCTCCGCTGTGTCAACTATAGCACCCATTAAACGTAATGGTTTAGCCACCCGCTCCATAGGACGCTTGTTTAGCGACACATCACCACTAAGTTCTACATCAAATGCTTGGCCTGCCATTAAACCCGCCATTAAACGAATGGTGGTTCCAGAGTTTCCAACGTAGAGGGGGCCAGGTGGCGGCTTGAGTCCATTAAGACCGACACCATGCACCACAACCTTCCCTTCTGCAGGGCCTTCGATAACGACGCCCATATCACGGAACGCTTGCAACGTTGCCATGGCGTCCTCGCCTTCTAAAAAGCCACTGATATGAGTGGTACCTTGCGCCAATGCACCGAGCATTATGGAGCGGTGAGAAACGGACTTGTCTCCAGGAACGCGGATGCGTCCTCGGACTTGACCACCTGGATGTACGTTAAAGTGTTTTGTATTTGTCATAGTTCCAGTATAGGCAGAGCTTGCCAATATTTTTTCAAAATGATGTCGTGCACTTCGTGCTCTGGTTAAGATCCCCATCATGGTTTGACTGTCACCCGAGGCCACAGCATCCCTTAAATCAGCCAAACCTTTGGTAAACTGATCTAACGTTTTAAGGCAGGCATCACGGTTGGCTATAAATACATCATGCCACATGGTTGGATCACTACCTGCAATACGAGTAAAGTCTCGAAAACCACCCGCTGCGTAGCGAAAAATGTCTTTATTGTCTGTATTTGATGCTAACGTGTCCACTAGCGAAAAGGCCAAAAGATGCGGTAAATGGCTCGTTGCAGCCAATACTTCATCGTGCCGTTCAACCTCCATCAGTAAAATTTCGCTACCTACACCGGACCACATATCACCTAACACCTCTATGGCGTGGGGATGGCTAGTAGGCAACGGGGTGATAATAAATTTGTGATCAATAAATAAGTCAATATTCACCGCATTAATGCCGCTGCGCTCAGACCCAGCAATGGGGTGTCCGGGCACAAAGCCTGGTGGAGGGGTGACAAAAATATCATAGGCTGCGGCAATAATATTGCCTTTTACGCTCCCTACATCTGTTAACAACGTATGAGCACTTAGGTGAGGTGCCACTAGGGCCAATACCTTTTCCATGGCTTTCACGGGAACAGCTAACACCACCACGTCCATTTGACCAATAGTGGCTGCCAGATCCGTCACCTGATGGTCTATTACGCCTCGATCCTGTGCCTGCTGCATACTCGCTTGGTCTAGGTCGTAGCCCCACAGTTGGTGCTTTTGGGTGCGTCGCAATGCCGCAGCCAAAGAACCACCTATCAGGCCTAAACCCAGCACTAATACATTGCCATGGCGAAAAGACAAAGGTGTCTCAGGTGCCAAGGCCATTAGAGTACCGCCTGCGGGTATGACCCTAATAAACGCACCTCTACAGAGTCTTGATCTAGGTCTTTTAGCACTTGCTGTACTTTGCTATCGCTATGATGGCCTTCAAAATCAATATAGAAAACATAACCCCATGCGCCCTGTCCCGAAGGCCTTGACTCAATACTGGTCATACTCACATTATGACGATGGAATGGTTCCAATATATGATACAAGGCGCCTGGTTTGTTACGAGCCAACACTAGTAAAGAGGTTTTGTCTTGGCCAGAAGCTGGCACTGTAGCGTGGCCAATAATCAAGAAACGTGTAGTATTGTCTGGCTGATCTTCAATGTTTTCGTGTTTAACGTCTAATTCATACAGGTCTGCTGCCATAATGCCTGCAATAGCGGCCACTTTACCTGCGTCAGCACCCGTCTGTTGTGCCACCCGACGAGCCGCCTCTGCATTGCTACTCACTGCAAAACGTTCTGCTTGGGGCATATGGTTATCCAACCACGAACGGCACTGAGCTAAAGACTGGGAGTGGGAATATATACGCTCCACTTGAGATAAATCCGTACCCTGCTTCACCAATAAATTTTGGTGAATGCGCATCTCCACTTCTCCAGAAATGACCAAGGAAGAATGGCGAAAGCTATCCAAAGTATGGTTGATCATACCCTCAGAGGAGTTTTCGATAGGTACTACGCCATAATGAGCACTCTTCGCTTCTACTTCACGGAACACCTCATCGATAGAACCTAAGGGTGCGCTGATCACCGAATGTCCAAAGTGTTTCAGTGCTGCTGCTTGAGTAAAGGTGCCCTGAGGCCCAAGAAAGGCAATTCGCATAGGCTGTTCGTGGGCCAAGCATGCCGACATCAACTCACGAAAGAGGCGTGCCATCTCCTCATCATCCAGTGGGCCTTGATTACGCTCCATGACCCTGCGCAGCACTTGCGCCTCTCGCTCTGGTCGATAAAATACGGCGTCATGGCTACCTTGATACAGCTGTTTAACTTCTGCAACTCGCTGTGCACAAGTTGCTCGTTGATTAATAAGAGTTTGTATTTGTTGATCAATTTGATCAATATCTTGGCGCAATTGGCCAAGTTCTTGTTCTTGTGTTAATGCCGGCTTGGTCATAATTTTTAAGCCCAGTGTCGTGTTTCAAAATCTTTCATAAAGGCGACCAGTGCAAACACTGCCGCTTCGGGAACTGCATTATATATGCTTGCTCTCATACCACCCACACTACGGTGACCCTTAAGGTTAAGCAAACCATTCGCTTGCGCCTGCTGTAGAAATTCAGCATTCAAAGCTTCATCCTTCAATATGAAAGTGACGTTCATTTTAGAGCGATTAGCAATAACAATATTATTTGAATACAACCGACTTTCATCAATTGCTTGGTAAAGACGGTTTGCTTTGACAGCGTTTTTTTCAGCCATAACCCCAAGACCACCTTGTTGCAAGAGCCAATCGAACACCAAACCAGCTAAATACCAGCCATAGGTTGGAGGGGTATTTAGCATGGAATCATTAGCCGCTTGTAAGGCGTAGTTGAACGGGTTGGGTGTTGTTTTACTGGCGCTGCCCAATAGGTCTTCCCGAACAATCACTAAGGTCAGTCCCGCTGGGCCAATATTTTTTTGAGCACCCGCGTAAATAACACCAAACTGAGTCACATCAATCGGTTCTGAAAGAATGGTTGACGACATGTCCGCTATAAGCGGCACTGCACCGGTATTAGGCACATAATCAAACGCCAAACCACCAATTGTTTCATTCGGACAATAGTGCACATAAGCAGCGTCTTTATTGAATTTCAGCTGCCCTTGACTAGGCACATTGAGGTAGCCACCAGATGCACTTGATGCAATCTCTGATGCTGCACCATAGGGCGCCATAGCAGCGATAGCTTTGGCTGACCAAATTCCAGTATCTATATAATCTGCATGGGTTTTAGTCCCCAGCAAATTCATGGGTAATAGAGCAAATTGGGCCGTAGCTCCACCTTGCATAAACAACACTTTATAGTTGTCTGGAATACCCATCAACTGACGCAACTTAGACTCTGCTTCTTGAACCATTGCCATATAGGCAGGGTGCCGGTGACTAATTTCCATCACCGACAAGCCACGCCCTTGCCAATCTAACAATTCCGCTTGCGCCCGCTCTAACACGGCCGTGGGCAGTGCGGCAGGACCAGCGCAAAAGTTAAACTGACGCGTGCTCATGGACCGCTACTCCTTTTCCGGTGCATCCGTCGTCGTCAAAGCTTCATCCGTGTCTGCCTCAGGACTACTTTCTGTAGACTGTTGCATGCTTTGCTCTGCAACTTCCTCAGA
>Ga0115000_10001905_pt1 | contig 18197 bp, 37 predicted proteins | sample ArcticOcean_MG_C_6_FD_89690 | JGI IMG/M metagenome (GOLD analysis project Ga0115000, IMG submission 89690) | Marine microbial communities from western Arctic Ocean - ArcticOcean_MG_CB8_128 | ecosystem: Environmental > Aquatic > Marine > Oceanic | place: Arctic Ocean: Canada Basin | collected...
ATTTTGACATGGTATTACAGGATAAAAATATCTTGTAGTGTTTGGGTTAGTACCAGTTGCAGGCATTGTTGGCAGTGTAACTTGTGTAGCTTTAGATGCTCTTGATGAGTAATCGCTATCTTCACCAAGGTCTGAACTGCCAGAAAAATCATAATCTTCCCCTGAAGTGTATGGTACTATTAATTTTTTAAACTCTGGAGCATTAAAGAAATTACTCTCTATAGTATAACCAATCTGCTCAAACATTTTAGTCACTATACTCTTTACATATACTGCAGGGTGTATTTCTTTAAGGGTATGTGCTGTTACTCCTATACCTGTATCTTTTAACCACTCACCATAATTAATAATAGGGTAAACATAATTTATTTGGTCAACATTCTTTGACCAACTGGCAACAACATTGTCGTATGTTTTTTCATGCGTTTCTAATCCAAGCTCACAAAGTTTTTTATCTTTAAGTAGTTCAGGCCAATATGATGGGTCTTGCAGTATGTGACATGTGTACTTACCGCCAGCCCCTGTAACACTTTTCTCTATTCTTGCAAAACCATTAAAACAAACAATTCCATTAACAGATACTCTCGCTTTCTTCCATTTTAAATCTTCTTTATCTCTATGGCTTCCATCAGCAGTCATAGTGTGTAAAATTCTTTGATTCCGCACACTTGCTGGTAGTTCAAATGTTTTAGAGTACCCAGTTGACCTTTTACTTGGGTCTCTTAAATCACCACTATTTAGTGTTAGCCCTAAAGGAAGAGACTCTTTGTTCATTGTGTCTAAATAATCATAAGTATATGTTTGAATTTGAATATCATTTGATTGATATGTAGGAACAATATGAGCACCCCAATCTTCCATACCCCCCTCACTAACTTCAAATGATGACATAGTAAGCGTGGATATACCTGCCGCCTCTTTTACTCTTAAAAAGTGATACTGTGCCTCATAAAAGTGTTTGTAGCTATAAACATTACCTGCAGTTTGAACTTTAACATTTGTAGTCCACCCCCCAGCAGTACCGTTACTCCATCCTAAATTAGCATTTTGCATTTCTTCATAGATACACATATCTGGCAGAAAAGGGACACAAACCTCGTAAGTCCCTGGTGTTGAAAATGTTGCCCAAGTCCAAGGGGTCTCTGAGGTGTCAATATTATCATAATCTAAAGCATATTGAACATCAGCTTGGTCATAAGCAGCGTAATTAATATAAGTTCCTCCAGAAATCCAATTCAAATAAGTTAAAACCTGTACTTCACAATTACTTATAGCATCTATTGTGAATTTAATTTTATAACCGTTAGTCACACCAGCACTACACTGAAACAACTCATGAGAACTTCTAAGTCCAAAATTAGGATTGTCATTAACTACAGATGCGAAATTAACAGGAGACCCAATAGCTGTTGCGTAGGATAGGTGAATATTTTTTCTGCTGGAATTATAAGTTATACTGCCTGTATCGTATTTCCAAGCAGCTGTATGAACATAAGGGGTTATATATCCCTCAAATTGTTCCCAAAACTCATCTTCAAAGAAATCCGACACATTACTAACACCTGGAAATTTTGTTTGTAAATAAGTTCCCATATTATCAACTCCTGGCCCTCTTAAAAATAACATATTCTCATCCCCCTCTAATATTTCAAGAGATATAGATGTATCAAAACTACTTGTGTCTTTAGGGTAAAGATAAAGCATACGGCCTTGCTCTGTTTCGCTACGACCATCTCTTTTTAGGTTGTTAACGTAATCACAGGACGAACTATGCCACACAGAGGTCTGCTGGCCCTCAAACCCAGGGTTTGAACCGTCAGATTTAGTCATATCTAATCTAATAATTTGAGAAGAAACCCACCCTCCAGGTACTGATGGAAAGGCATAATTAAGAGTCCCCCCACCACCACCAGCATTAGTACCGCCATTACTTCCTGCCACCCACATAGGGTTATTGGGCGTGTTACCAAAGAGTGTAAATTTTGTAATTTTCAATTTATGCCAACCCATAAAGTTGCCAAAATCTTCATTAGCATTTAAGGGGGCAAAAGTATTATAACCATCACACACGCCATCACAGGATGAAAATATCCTGTTTGATACAGTACCACTCTGTGAATATTGAGTTATAGTTGTAAGTCCTGTATCTTTTTCTCCAATCTCTAAGATTACCTCTTTTGCTTGAACCGACTGAGCCATATTACATTTTTTGTGTTAACGTGCTTTCTGAAAACTTATATTTAAACTCTATAAAAGACCTTTTTCTATCTGTGCTATATAGCTTATAAGAACCTTTAATAATGTTAATAGCTACAAGGCCCATATTCGCATAACCCCTATCAGTCCAATCCGATATTTGATTGGTAATCCAAACCTGTGGAGACATTATCATTTCTTCAATCCACTTTACCTGCTCCCTATTTAATGGTTGAGAGAAAACCGTTACAGTTTCAGTCCTATTCCCCCATAAGTTAGTTATATTGTGTTGCCCCCTTATAACTCCAAAATCCTGTGTCTTACTTCTTACGAAATTAGTATGCCTATCAAATTCAGTTCCTGCCATATTAATCTCTTTGCTTTCCGTACCTGTAGCCCTAAAGAAATCAAAATTCCCAAGCATGTTTCTGAATATAAAATTTGTGCCTTTAGATTCAGAACACTCCGCAACACTACTGTCTATTAGTTTGTAATGCTGAATCGGCCCACTTCTTATAAAAGCTCCTGTGGATGCGTTATTATATTTTATTTGTACACCCATCTGATTACCTGTTAAAAGCCCAGAACCATCAGTAAGATGATTAGTTATAACTCCTAAAGTTAGACTAATCCAGAAATCAAGTATAATAGGATGTATATGAAGCCCCAAATGAAGTGTATAGTTTGATGCGAGACAAGGAACATTCAGCGTAACTCCTGCAGCATTAGTTATTTGCATATCTCCAATTCTACCGTTAACCCCTCTATGAATAAGAGGCAGGAAGAAATAAAATCCTTGACTAATATCCATGACATTATAAGCAGGCATATTGGTGGTAAAACGATTAAAACTACTACCTGGCCAAGATACTTGACCACTATTAGTCCCATTCATTACATATTTATCAACCCTTATGTAATCATGAGTTGAAGAGTTGGACTCCTCAACGGTTGTATTCGTAGGGACAGCTATAAATGAATTTGTATATTCATGGTCATCTGGGTCAGGCTCTAATCCCCCATCAGCTTTAAACTTAACAGGGAATATTTCTAATTTAAAAGCTCTACCTAACATCATGTCAAAACTTGTGCACCATGCTTGAGTATAGAAACATTCCTGCTCCTTAAAGTATTGCCTGCAATATTCTGCAACATTAAACGAAAATATCCCATTAGATGAATCAGAATATCCATTCATAGTGATGCCTGTCTCTACCCAGTCACCAGCGTTAGTGTTTTTCTCTATCCACAACATACCCCTAAAAAATGCTGGAGTTTCCACCCCAGTTACTCGCACTTCAATAACTATAGGTCTTTGGCACGTTACAAACTTACCATGAGGTTGTTGGGATATATGCCAATTTATAATAGCCATATTATTTGAATTTCATTATTTTATTTATTCTTATATTTATTTGAGCAGCTATTATAGCTGTTAAATCCTTATTAATCTGCGTGTCAATAGCTTTCTTAGCATCATCCAACCATCCAGCTGCCTTTACTGTTTTACCATTATTTTTAGCTTGAGCCGCAACTGCAAATGCAATTCTTTTTGCTTCTTCTGGTGAAACTTGATATTTGGTTTCCGCCCATGTTATTAAAGCCCCAATATAATCACTCTTGCCACCACCCCCTTTTCCGCTATAAGGAACGTCAGAAGAGCCCCTGCCCTTTAAAGAACCTCCATTATTTAATCTTATAGCTGAATTGTTTGATTTAAAATCCCACTGAAGCTGACCCCCAATAACCACTGGTCTATCAGCCTTTATACTTGCAGCTGTTTTACCAGTAGTGGTCTGAGGCTTCTTATTACCACTTCTTATGGCATTATTCAATTTCCCCTGCATAAGTCTAACAGGGTTTCCTTGAGATTGCTGTAATTGTTCTGCTATTGATTCAAATATATCCATTAGTCTGGGTTTGATGTTTCGTTAGAAGGGAAAGCAGGAGGGAAAGCACCAGAACCCTCTTCAATACAAGGGTCATCAAGTATACCGTAACAACAAGTTCCATCATCTACACCTGCACCTGGGTTATAATTAATTGCCGCAGGGTCTGTACATCCACAAGCCCCAAAGAAATCTTGACAAGGCTCTTCACATCCACTTGGAGGAGTTCCAGGGCCTGTACTACAAGGGTCAAGAGTTACAGCTATATTAGCTATAGCATCAAATTCAATACGGAGAGCAATAGTTTTATCATTGAAAACCCCAAACTCTCTATTTATTGTTATTTTATGTTTTGGTATATGAGCTTTACATCCACCCCCACCGCTAATCCCAAGAGCAAGGCAAGAAATCGTATTCCAAAATTTTATTTCAAGCTCTGCCATTATAGCTACGGAGTAATCATCAAACACCTGAACACCCTGCGTACTCCCAGACTGTATGGGTCTTGCTATTACCAAGCTAAAACTATAAACTTCTTTTATCCCCTCTACTATATATGATGATGGGTAGTCTATGTTAAGCAGGTCATAACAAATGTTATGGTCAAAATTTATTTTCTCTGGTGGGCCTAACTTTATAGTACAAAATCCTGCTGCTTCAGCACACGATTTAAAGTCAAGCATTAAGTCAGATAAGTTATATGTTAAGGGAATTGCCATGTTTATTTAATTTTATTATATTTTTTTCGTATTTATATTGACAGGTAAAATGAACAAACTTACCGTCCTGTGTTTTAAAGTATGGATTTTCAGTGAACTCAGACTCACAAAAAGCACAAGTAACAGGCTTGTTATTTAAGTCTGCCTCGTATTGTGAATAACAATGCTTGTGAACTAATTGTTTATCTGAAGTAGCTTTCCAAGCACAAGAGCAGCTGCTAAGTTTACCATCACAATGAGAGCATAATTTTATTTTCTTTTCTTCCATGTTTTACTTCTTGTTTAAATCTGCATAAGTCTTTTCGTATTCACCACAAGCATTTCTCCAAGACAAATATGTTAAAACTTCGTACAACTCTGTAAGCAGCACACTATTAAGAGGAGAATGTGCTGGTAATGTAAAAATTCCTGCTTTAGCTACATCATAAAGGCTATTCAGCCAACCGTACCCCCCTATAGTTCTTTCAGCTGCAATTTTAGCTTTTGAATCTCCTCCTGAACTTGCGAGGTTAGGGAAATTTTCATCAACGATTTTTCGTGTTGAATCAAAAAAAAACCGACATCCCAAATGGTTGCCATATCTAATTGCTCAAATTCTTTAGCCCTACGTTCTATCAGGTCATCATCAATCAACCCTCGTTTATCATCTTTCTGTTTACAGAGAATAGCAACTTGTTTTGTTAATACAGTTAAATCACCAGTCTCAAGCTTTCTATTATGAAGCTCCACCTGTTCAGCCTCAATAAAAGTACCAAAATTCTCCGTAGCCATCCCTGGTTCTGGTAAATAATATATATTATCGTTAAACGTAAACTTATCTAACGCTATAGGGCTGTATGGGTCATTTAAAAATGATACACTGTCTATAATCTTCTCTATCTCATCAAGTGCACACATAGCTACCTCATCCTGGCTCAACCCAGTCCAATAAGAAGCAAGCTTTGAGTTTTGATTCATATTCATAAGGCTTAATTCAAGCTGTCTCACCTCGTCTGTTGATTCAGAAAACATCTCATCAACCTCTGCTTCCGTAGGCTGCTTTTTTAAAATATCATTAAACCCACAAAACCTTTCAAAGGTAACCTCTACCCAGGATGTTGGGACTTCAATTTCAACCTCGTTTATTTTAATCGTTTGCATTAATTCATTATTGTTTTATCCCCATCAACAAAAGGGTGTATTAAAAGCATATTACCTATCCTATTATTGACTTTTCTTAGTCTTTTGGATAGTTTTGTTACTATTACATCAATTTCCTCCTCATCCTTTGGTATAACCGCAAGATAACCTAATGCAGCCCAATAAACCATGTTAGGTAGAGAATAAAGCCATTCACTACGGAATATTGTATCAAGGTACTCATCCTCACCATTATTGTTGTGAACCATTATTATTTGTGTTAAAACATCTAAAAAAGCCTCATAATCATCATCATCTGCTGTAGATACGTCAATTATCTCTTGAATATCAGCTAAATAGTCTAAAACTATCTCTTCATGGAACTTATTTAAACAAAATATTTCGTTTTTACTATACATTTTACAATTATAAGAAAAAGTTTACATTTTCCTGGCTAATGTTTGGAACTTTTATGCCCATGCCAAAATTTTATTACCACCATCATACAAATACCTCATTCTCATCATTAAACTATCAGCGTAATCAGGTGAACGACCAATAGCTGCTTTCACTTCTTTCTTAGAAAGTATAGCAAGTTTCCCATCTAAGTCAATATTTTTTCTTCTAACAACTTCCAGCTCTTCAATTATCTTATTTCTAATATCTATTTTTTTACATTTTATATGGATATTGCCTGCATTGATTTGTTCTGCAAGCTTATAATAGCACTGACTCTTTAGATTTTTATAATTTTCAGCTTTCATTGGCTTTGAATTATTAATAAATGGCACAACACCCCTCATATAGTGAGAAAGGTACTGTCCAACACCATCAGAATCAATTATTATGTTTTTTCTTGGTATATTGTGTGTATCTGCCAGTTTCTTTATTAAAATCTCAATACTATCAGCAGAACTCTTATCTTTAGTTATTATTTCCTCCACAGTCATCCCAGACCAACGAGTTATAACCATCTTATCACTTCCCATCAAAGCAACATCACAAGAAAGGAACTTATCATTACTTTCTTCTACTTTATTTTTAAATGAGTCTAATAAAGACTCGTAATCAAATAACTTATCTTTACCCTCGTCATACTCCCAGTTACCATGTAAAAGTCTTTCTCTTGAAACAGGGTCAAGCTTTCTTAACTGCTCCTCGTAATATTCTGATATATGAGGATTGTCTTTAAGTTTAGCCTGAACAAATTTCTGATGCTCTGGTAAATTATCATCCCTCCATTGTTTATAGAAATCGTAAACCCAGTTTTTCGCTGGATTGCACGACATAAGAATTTTTGGGCGTAAATCATATTCTGAAAGCTTATATCTAACTCTTGAAGCCACAACATTCTTTGCTTTCTCAGTACATTGGTTCACCTCATCTATAAAAGCACCTGAAATCTCCAATGAACCAAGTGAATCAAAATTTGGGTCAGCAGGGTACTGATAAAGGTCTTTTAGTAAGATTTGGCTGCCATTTATAAATTCTATAACATTTGACTGTGCATTAAACTTATAAGTCTCTCCTTTCTTTACTCCCCAGTCTGAGCAAACACTAAAAAATGAATTAAGGGTAGTTTCTTTAAGTGTTTTTAATACGGCACGACCCATAAGCCATCTTGTACCTGGGTATCTCAAGCAAGAATACAACAACCAGGCTGCTCCAAAATATGACTTCCCTCCACCAGCACTTCCTCCAAATAAAATTTCAGAGCTGGTCTTATCATGTATGTATTCCCAGGCCTGATGCTGCTTTATTGTTGGAGTGAAATTTATCTTCATTTATTCTTTCTTCCAAACCATTTTCCGATTCGTTTAAATCCTCTTGCCATAGGCAGTATTATGCCAAACTTTAATATGAAGTATGTTAGTAAAATTGGCGTAATCCAAGTAAGAACAATTACTGCAAGGATGGTAGACTCCCATCCACTTATATTATTAAAAAACTTCTCATACTTATTCATAATCTTTTGTTTTTTCATATTTATTATTTTTTAGGCGATATTGCATTTAATATTGCTAATGACTGGCTGTTCCCAAAGGTTTGTGCCCAAGCAATAAATACTTCTTGGGTTACGGAAGATGTAATCTCTGGTATTGGCCCATCCGCAGGAGAATCTGCTAATGCGTATGCCTCTAAATCTCTGTAATTCGCTGAATCCCCCCCTAACAATACTCTGACTTCAGAAAGCTTTAATTCTGCAACTTTAAATCTTTTTGTTTTGAATGTTATACTGGTTTCAATTACAGAGCCGCTATCACTAACAGCATCATTTCCCCTGGTGTCTTTTACTAAGACTCGGAATACTAAATCTATTTGTAAACTCATTTCTTTATTGTTTTAATTGTTATTTATTATTATTCTAAAAGTTTCTTGATTGTTATATTTATTTTTATTATTTTTGTAAAATCTTATGTTTTTCAGATTGATTTATTACTGTAAACAAAGTGTAATTGTTTTGCTTGTCAAAACAAACTGTAAAACTATTGAGATTGGGTTTGTTATATCTACTCCTCATCTTCAGGCTTTGTATAATTAAACACAAACGAATCTCCCCCACTGGTTAAATCCACCCTATCTATTGCTATTCCTTTCATCTTAGCTATATCTTGAAGTAACAACCTACAGATATTTAAATCTCCACCTTTATAACCCTTAGTATATAAGTCGTACAACATCATAGTGTGCTTATCAACCTCATATTGCTTCTCTTCATCAAACTGCTCTTTAAAATACTGTAAAGCTCTCTTATAATAAATAGAAGCTTGCCTTTTCTGTATTCCCCAGTTCTTATCACAATACTCAATTATGTCTGTGTACCTAACTCCTTGTAAAACTAATCTAACTATCTCAGATGTTCTCTTATGAGCCTCCAGCTTGGTAGCCTTACCCTCAAATTGAACCCTTACGTTGTCCAGCCCAGTGGCAATTATCTCGCCTTTTATATCTTCTTTCTCTTCCATTATCTTTAGTGCATAAAATTATTTTACAATAATACAAAAAAATTAATTAGGATGCAAGGAAATATGTTACATAAAGTGCATAATAATTTGAGAGCCCAAATCTATTGTGAATATCAGACCCCCTTGATTATAAGCCCTTTTTACGTAAAAAAGGATGTGAGGGAAAGTTTTTTTTTATTTTTGGCTTAGGTGAGCTCTGAGGGGGTTCTACTGAACTGGTTTGTGTGCAATAATGTAAAGAAATTGCTTATCTTATACCATCCCCCCCCCCAATCCCCTACCATCCACTATTTAGACTCATTCTAAATAAGGAATTGAACATAAAAAAAAGGACTAAATAAATAGTCCTTAATTTTTTTAATATGTTTTTTTATTTTTACATTTGTTTTACTCTTGTATTTCTATTTTAATGGCTGTTTGATAATCTGAAGTATTGCCACCTATAAAAACAATACTCAATACATAGTATTCAAAATAAGTGTTGCAAAAGTCCTTTACTGTTGCTATGTGTTTAGTTTTTTGCCTTGTATCAGCTTCAATACCTGATACAAAATTTTTGTTTATTTCGGTGCAATTTTCAAATAATTTAATTAGTAATTTTTTTAATTCTGTTTTTTTATTTTCTGTTTTCATTTTGTTTTATTTGTTTAGTTAGTTATGTTTATGATTGTTTCTATTTCGTTTAGTATTGTTTGTTGGCTTTCTTTGTTTCTTTCTTTGCAGTACATATTGAAACTGATAATACTATCTACTTCAACACTACCAAAGATATTACAAAGATTAAGATATTCTATTTTATATTTTTGTTTCATTAGTTTAATTTTTTAGTTTTGTTTTGTTTGTTGTATTCCTTTACATTCTTTGCTTCCCTTAATTCGTTTGCACCATTACACCATCTAAGGGTATCATTTATAAAGATATTAAAATACTTTGCAGTTGTTCTACTCATATCATTAGTGTAGTGGTCAAGTATTAAAGTCTGTTTTTGTATCTTGTAAGTTGCTATTATTGTATTATATGATTGAAAAGTAATACTTTTATTATCATACATTATAAATTGGTTGACGGCTAAGTTGCCATTATTGTTTCTAATTTGTTTTGTTTTCATTTTGTTTTATTTGTTTGTTATTTATTTAGTTGTTTGTTTTATCTTTGTTTTATTAAATTGTTTGTTAATATATATACTATTAAATTATTTACTTTGTCAAAACTATTTAGTTTATTATTGTGCAAAGGTTCACAATTTAACGGATATATAAGATAGTCTCTTACTATATAAGATATTAAATTGTAGCCGTTTGTGTTTTCTTTTGCATAATCTTGTTTGAATAGTGTTAATGCTTCAGATAGTTTTATTTGTTTGTTGTTTGTTGTTTTCATTTTGTTTTTTTTAATTGTTAATAATTGTAGTTAGTACAAAAGTAAGGAAGCAAAGAAATCCACCTATATAAATAAAATTAGCTATTTGCTCAATTAAACTTTTTGTTTGTGTTGTTTGTGTTGTTTGTGTTGTTTTCATTTTGTTTTTTTTAGTTATTAAATTAGTTTTGTTTGTTTTGATACTGCAAAGATATAAACAAATAACGAACCGCCAAAAATAAAGAGGGTTTTATTTATTATATAATCATAACACGCTGATAACTAATAGGTTGAGGTGCTAATTTATAATCATTCTAAATAAGAAAATAGGTTTATGCCTTTTATATTTGTTTTATTCGTTTATTATTTGCATAGTTTAGATATTAAGAAATGAAAAACAATACAATATATAGGAACGCATACACGAATAATAAAATAATTAACATAAACAAACAAAATACAAGAAAGTTATTAACAATCCTGTTATTTAGAATCAATCTAAATAAGGCTATAAAGAAGTAGCCCAAGACTTAAAGCAATTCCCCCAAGACTTAAAGCCCCTAAAGGTATTTCTCCAAGACTTTTTTAGTCTTTCTAAAATGAAAAGAGGGGAGTTTAAACAAATAAATTCTCCCCCCTCAACAAACAAACAAAAACATTCTTTATATCTAATACGCTGATACTGGGCGGTTATTGTTTAGGAAGTCAGCACCTAAGCCCATATTTCTACAAAATAGTATCTTCAGTTCAAACGCCTTATCTATCAGCTTCATATCATCTTGCCAACCATCTATTGTGCAGTCATTTGCCACTCCACCTAACAGTCCGCCACCTAAATAATTCTGATATGCAGTCATCTTCTCACCATCATATCCAAAGTCAGTTAAGTCTATCTCAATACCCCCACCTCTTTGTCCGTACTTTTCTCTAATTACTGCCTCTTTAATTGTTTTCATTTTGTTTTGTTTTAGTTATTATATTATAATAGTGCATAAAATTACTGAGACTACCAAATTTTTAAGCACCTTTCTTTAATAAATATACTTTTATCTGAGTAAACTCCTCATTTGTTATTGCTAATTGATTAGTGGAATTACTTTCATTATCCCAAAATTTAACACCTACTTTGTAAGCATCATCTAACTTAATTTGTTTTAATTGACCTGCTCTATATTCTTTTGTTTTCATATTATTTTTTTTAGTTATTTATTCACTTCACCATACAATCCTATCATAGCCAATACAATCCAGACTATTATAATTATCCACATATTTATTTATTTATTTAGTTAGTTAATTGTTCCATAGCAAAAGTACATTAGTAGGCAAAAAGCCAAAACTACCAGTACCAACTCCTGAATGTTAGTTAATTTCTTCATATTAAAAAATATAGTTTTCGTGCAAATCTTCCAAGTCATCTTTGTCTAAAATCATATCAGGTTCATTCTCAGCAAATCCCCATATTCCATTATCCCTAACCTGAAACATTAAAGCACCTTTAATCTTAATTTCAGTAATTTCTGCACCATAATCCCTTAAATCTTCCAACATTTTTTTCGTTTCCATTTTTTTATTTGTTTTTAGTTAATTTATTTATATTGTTTTATTTTTTTTCATCACTATCACTATAAACTCCCATTATATTATTTGCCATCATTTCATATTCATCATACATTTCGTTATAATAATCTTCTGCCTCTTCGGTAAATCCCCCATTACCATCTTCATAAGTTTCTTGTCCGAAATTCATTTCGGTTATCTGAGTAGCCATCTCATCTATAAATTCCATAAATCTGCTATTATCTATATATGTTTTGTGTATTACTTTCATTTTATTTAGTTTTAGTTATTAGTCGGTTGTACATACTACATCAAATCCATATTGCCCCATACTATCCACAGGAAAACCATCAAATTCAGTATCAGTTTCCATATCTCTTATCAACATCATCATAAAATCCTCTACACTATCAAAATTTATATCATAATTATTATATAGTTTAGATATGTTTTTCTCATCTACTCTAATCTTAATTGTAATTTCTTTTTCTATCATTTTTTAATCTATTAAGTTAATATCTCTAATTACATCTACAAAATCCCAATAATCTCCTACCTCAGAATGTAGTTCCCCAGCCTCTCCTATACCTACACAAAACACACTCCCAAAATTAGGCTTTAAATTATCCATCCTCTTCAAGCAATCCATAATATCTTTGCACCAATCATCAGTGCTATACCATTTTGTATGCTCAAAAGTATAAAACTTCATTCCATCATTTTCCGTATGTATTTTTAAATAATCTGCACTATTATCATTTGTATTAAAATCGTGCCTTTGTAATACTTTATCAAATTCATTTGATAGTTTACCATTTTTCACTCCTATAATTACTTTACTTCTATATCCCATTTTATTTAGTTTTAGTTAATACAATTAGTTTTGAGTTCAATTTATCAATAAATCCATTTTCAAATGATACATTGTTATCCATCATTTTGTAAATATCTTTAGTCATTAGATTTTTTAGATATTCCAACTCTAATCCATTTAATTTTACATTCATTGAGGGTGTTTCCGTTATGTTAATATGTTTAACACAGGTCGGTTCTTCTAATCCATCACATACAGACTGAGCAATATATTTTTCAGCACCCTCTTTACACTCAATTACCATTGTTACCTCATAATTTTTCTTTTCCATTTTTTTATTTGTTTTAGTTTTTATTAGTTTTCATCTTTTTCGCCATCTCTATCCATCTCTTGTGCATTTTCTCTTTGTTGTTCTTGGTATTCGTAGTCCTCAATCTCATCACACATATCCCCACACTCCCCACAACAAACTTCATCTCTATCAGAATGTTCTCTGCAATCATTACAAATATCTCCTACCCAAAATTTAGCACCGCAACAATTACTTATCTCCCCCTCAACAATATCAGCACCACAACAATTACTTACCATATCACTGCCTCCTCCATCATCAATAGGGTTGCTTAACTTATATTCATCTATATTCATAATTAGTTATTTATAATTTCAATTAAACTTTCATCTCTTAAACTTCTCCAGTTCCTCTTTTCAATATCATAGTAGGTAGTTATCCCATCTCTATTAGTTTCTTCCTTAAAAGTCTTTAAATCAAGCCCAAACACTAAGTTTAGCATATCTATATTTGTTGAGCCAGTAGCATATCTTGTTTCTCCATTCTTTTTCTTAAAAGAGAATTTAACTACACTTAATTTTAATCTTTGTCTTAGTTTGTTTTCCATTTTGTTTTATTTAAAAGTTAATAGTTATTGTCTTAGTATCATAATCTACCTCTACATCTTGAGGGCAAATACTATTCCCAAACTCTAAGCCATCAGTATTAGTTTCTATCTCCCACTTAATTAAATCTTTTCTACCCCCATCTTCACTATCAATAGAGTATTCTTCTACTTCATTATCATCATCTTCTTCCCCCCACCAATTCACTTCAAATTCAATATGTACATAAGTAGCATAAGCACCTACATTCTTAACCCCCCAACTTCTCATTTCAGTATAGAAATCCCAATGAACAACTGCAACTGCCGATATATCGTTATTTTCATCTCTGCCTTTCCACTTCTCAAATCCATAGATGCTTACATCTACATTTTCTACTTTTGTTATAAATTCGTTTTCTCTCATTTTGTTTGTTTTAGTTTTTGTATATTATAAAGTAAGTCATAATAATTTAGACTGCCAAATGTTTTAGGCACTTTCTTTGTTATTTATACTCATTCTAAATAATACTTCTTTCAATCTTGCTACACTATTTAAGTATATTGTATAAGATACATTAGAGTAATCACTATAAAAGTCATCATCTTTTTCATATACCTTTTTAAATACCTCAACTTCTTTTTGCATATCTTCCAATACATTTTGCAATACTTTTTCTTCTATTGTCATATCTATTTAGTTTTTAGTTAATTCTTGTATTCTATCTTCATCAAAATAAGTATCATCATCTCCATAATAAGATACATAAACTCCATCTTCTTGTACATTAAATTGTAGCGTATATTCTACATTATCTATATATCCCTCTTCTCCTATACTTTTTGGCTTCACTATCTTTCCTCTTTTTGTTAAGTCAAATCTAATCGGTAATTTCATATCATTTTTTTTAATTCGTTATGTATTATTGAGTAAAGTTTATCACTTGCACTTACATCATTATTATGATTAGGGTAGTATTCGCAAATATCTATATCGTGTTCTTTCCAAAAATAATCCCCAATCTTATCTATTATTTCATCAGTAGCATTATCTACTCTTTCAATCTTTTGTCCTTTCATATCTATTTTTTTTAGTTATTATAAATGCCCACCAAACCCATCATCACACATATACATCCATTCACTTTCCTCATCCCTATCTGACCAGTCATAAGTGTCCATCCCATTCCCAAACTCATATTTTGCCTTAGAAAAAGCATTATCCATAATATCATCCCAGTTTACCTCATTATCCATAAGCCATTCTTGTACATCAACATCTTTAGGCACTTCTACTTCTATCTCAGCGTATTTATGGTATACACTTCTTTGCATAATTTTTACTTTCATTTTATTATTGTTTTAGTTATTATCTATTCTATTAAATCCTATTTCACTCATAACCTCTTCTACATCATCATCACTTAGATTATATAAGAAGTCTATCATAGTTTCTATATCTATTACATCATAGTTAGATAAAAAATGAGCTAAATCTCTATTAGATAACTCTCCTATAATTGTTATTAACTCTTTCATATTGTTTTGTTTTTGATTAGTAATAGTACAATTATATAATAAAAAAAAATAACTACCAAATTTATTAGTAGTTATCTTTAGATAATAGTTAATTTATAACCATTCTAAATAAGGGGAATTTTTGGGCTGTATATACGAACACACATACATATACACATAAAAGGATTTCTCCAAGACTTTTTGCCTTAAAGCGTTTTCTCCAAGACTTTTTGCCTTAGAACTTATAAAGGTTTCTTCTTCCCAAGTCCATAGGGACGAAAATTCCTGTGCGGCCTCCATCAATGACTACCCCACATCCTAAAGTGGGTTTCTTGGGGAAGTTTTTACCATAACTAAATGCCATGTGGTCAACATCTATTCCGCATCCAACATTTAGGCCGAATATAATATCGTTTCGGCTCGCCATATAAGACACTCCTGCAAAAGAATGAGAGTGACCTACAACTGTTGATTGTCTGTTTGCTACAGCCCTGTTTCTTGCTCCTGAAATACCACTACTACCTGTACCATGCTCATATAAAACTCCATCTATCTCCCAGGCTAAATCCCACTTCCATCCTGGAGGAGCTTTCCATATTTCTTCGTAAGTTTTTAAAAATTTACTTGGTATTCCTGCTGTTGTAGCTTTTCTAAAAGGTAAGGCTGAATGATTACCCACACAAACCTTAACGTCTGGGAAGGTTTCGTACCATTTCTCCATAGCTTTCTGGGCCTGCTCTGATTCATTTTCTGCATTAGGCATCTCCACCATTGACTCATGGTATGATAGGGCTGCGTTATCCACCTCATCTCCAATATGAACTATCTCTGATACCCCAAAACGAGAAAAGACTTCATAACAGAAGTCTCTATATCCAGGATGACAGAACGGCTCATGAGTATCACCTATTATTCCTACATTACTACCGCTTCTATGTGCCTGCAGCATTTCATTCTCGCTTTTAGTTAGGCGAGGCCTAAATTGTTTTGATTTCATATTAGAATTGTGTTTATGTAAAAGTACACAATTTATTTGAAATTGGCAACTAACGCTTTATTTTTTCATAAGAACGCCCTCCAAAGTATGCCCCAATACAGGTAATTAGCACCATTTTTAAAAGGTCTTTCCAGTCCTCATCAACCACAAATGATATAGCTCCTGCATCAATAAAAACCATTAAAACAGTTGAAACAACCAAGAACATAAGGGTTAGTGGTCTTACATTTTTACTCAGCCAAGAGTCTGACTTCATGTCTGAAGCCCATCTTGATGAGATTTCTTTCTCCATATCAACCTCATAATTAGAGATTAGCTCTTTAATCTTTTGTTCAGCATCAAGCTTCTCTTCTCCAGATGTATGTATATTATCTACAATATCCCCAACACCCTTAACAAGCTCTGTAGCTCCAGCAGAAAATATTTGACTTAGTATGTTTACTCCCATAATTTTTTATATATTAAAGTGCATTATTAATTATTCGTTGTACATCCTTTTTCCTAACCGCCAGCTTAAACTGTAGACAGGCTTGAAATCTCTCAATTTCCTTGCCATTAAAAATGATTATTGTAGGCACATTGGTTATATTATACCTCTTCTTGACATCCGCTAACATATTTGCGTTAGTTATAAGTATTCTTGTTACCCCACAGTTCTCTAAATCATCCAGCCACTTAACTCCATTAGCCTTATTCCATCCAGCATTAAACTCTACAACACAAATTTCTTGACTACAAAACTTAGTAGACTGACCAAAAGCCCCACCACAGAATAAAACTAAAATTATTACTAACATGTAAGATATAAAAATCTTCCAGATGTCACTAATTTTATTCATAAAGTTTCGCTTTAATCAGCTTCATACCCTCTTTGATTTCCTTTACATCATCTTGTGTTGTCATAATAGTTTGGCGGATTAGCTCATCTTTCATGTCAAACTCTATTCTTGTTATGTCTGGTTTTGGCAATACCTTTGCCTCAGCAATATCTGCCTTTAATGTAAACCACATTGTTGATAATACCACAATCATAGTGCCTATGCTTATCATAGATTCAATAGTTAGCTTAATCTTTGTCCCTTTCCCTATCTCAAGTGTCATATCATTATTATTAAAAGATTTATACAACCCACTCTTCAGTGGGTTATATAATCTTATTTTTTATTACTCTTTACTACAACATTTTGTATCTAAAAGTTGATACAATACAACAACGGCAATCAACCCAACAACACCATTATTCCCTAATACGCTAATTACATCCATTACGTTTCCAATTACCGACATCCCCATTACAGGGCCTCCAAATAAAATTTCGCCCATTACACCAAAAGACAACATTGTTAAAAATAAACTTGTCATTTTAGTTACAAATCCTGTTACCATGTTAAATACTTTTTCCATTTTTTAAATTTAATTTAGTTAATAATTTATACTTCCTTTGTTAATCCAAATCTATATACTCTATAGTAGCCTCGCCATCAATTAGCATAGCATTAACTATAATAGGATATACTCTTTTATAAGCAGTTGTTGAGCTGCCTATATATCCGTTCTTAGTTGTCACATTATTCTGTTGACTATCGCCCAAAAGCAGACATCCTGCACTATGGTCATCTGTATTGCCTGTATGTATGAGTATATACTGGAAAGATACTGTTGGTGTTACCAGCTTCCAGTTAGGTGCGTTGTGAACACAAAGCATCCCCTCGTGCATATCCCCATATTTTTTAGCATATCTTTTGGTCATTCCCCCTTCATCTCTAAGAGATAAATTATAAGTTCCAGCAGGCACTCTCGTTTCCCCATAAACCTTTACATCCCTCCTTTCATCCTCCAGAGTGTAGCATAAAAAATGCAACCCCCTTTCATCTTCTTGAAAGAGTAACCCAGAACTACTGTCCTTTTGACTGCTAAATCTTAAAACCTTAAGCTTCATTTTATTTAGTTACTACAAACATCTCTAAATCACATGTCGTTGTATGTGATATTGCATGTGCGGTAAAATAATCAGGAACTCCAGTTCCAGCTAATATATCTGTACATGTTATATCTGCATTAGAAGCCATATATGATGAGCTTGGAGTTATATAAGACATCCCTGGGTCTAATTTAATACAGAAAGTCTGTGTAGACCCTGCCGTAGCAGAACATATACCATTAGTGTTTGTAAATTTTATCCAAA
>Ga0115000_10001908_pt1 | contig 18190 bp, 18 predicted proteins | sample ArcticOcean_MG_C_6_FD_89690 | JGI IMG/M metagenome (GOLD analysis project Ga0115000, IMG submission 89690) | Marine microbial communities from western Arctic Ocean - ArcticOcean_MG_CB8_128 | ecosystem: Environmental > Aquatic > Marine > Oceanic | place: Arctic Ocean: Canada Basin | collected...
ACCCAATCCAGAAATCACGCCAGAAAGCTCGTGACCCTGCTGCCAGCGAACATCATCACGCACCCGATGACCCCGATAGTTGTGTAAATCGCTCCCGCAAACCCCAGCCGACATCACCTTGAAAAGAATCTCACCGGCCCCAGGCGCCGGAATCTCCTCCTCAACAACCCGGATGTCCTTCCCACCATAAAAATAAGCAGTCTTCATATTTGGCATCTCGCGCACGCTCCTAAATTGTCATTGCGAGGAGGAACGACGTGGCAACCAACGTCCACCCCAACGCTACTCTCGAATCAGTAAATATCCAGTCCATGTCATACTGAATTAATTTTCAGGATAAAACGTCCACCGGGCACAACTGTCCTGCCCCCTTCCAGACGGAAGGGCTAGGGTAGGAGAACTACAGCTCGGAGCCGAGTCATCATATGACGAGCGCGACTAACGCCCTAACGCTTCCGCCAAGCAGCGTAAATCTTCTCCGTCTCCGCATTAAACGGATAAAAGAACTTCGGAGAAATTCCTTCCTTTTGCGTGTGCCACAAAATCGCAGCCTCAACCTCATCGTGATGCACACACTCGTCGTAAATCTCCTCAGCCAACTGAGCCGGAAGCACAACCACGCCATCCTCATCACCAAGAATCACATCACCCGGCCACACCAACACACCACCGCACTGAATCGGCTCATTCACCTCATAAGGCAAAACATTCGGCTCGCCAATCGTCGGAGTGCTACCCCCGCCGTAAACCGGATACCCGTACTCAGCAACCTTGTGACCGTCGCGAACACCGCCATCAGTAACCAATCCAGCCGCCTTTTGCGACAAAATCCGTGAGAACACAACATCCCCACCGGTCGAAGTCATACTCTCGCCCATGCAATCAGCCACCAAACAGTCGCCCGGAGTCAGTGCCTCCAAAGCATCCCAACGAGGCGTCTCGTTGAATCCTTCACCATGCCCACCACGAGTGACATGCTCCTGCAAATCAGGCCTTGAAGGAAGGTAGCGAAGAGTCACAGCTCGCCCTACTAAACGACGACCTGGAGCCAAACTGTGCACGCCATTCATGAATACTTTTAGATATCCACGCTTCGCCAATGCACCAAGGACGGTAGCGTTTGAAACGCCCTCGTACTTCTTCAAAACATCATCTGAAACTCTCACAGCAACATCAACCAACGTTCAAACTCCTAATCTCAAGCGAAAAACGAACTACAAAAGCACCACCAACACAACTTCGGCGCAGTATAACCGCCAACTAAACCAAGTGATTCAACCGAACTGCTAACCCGACAACTGTCATTGCGCGAAATCCGATGACGTGGCAATCAACAAGCTACCCAACGCAATACACAAATTAGGCACCACTGTCACACGGAGCCACGTCCGCTATAGAATCAAGCAGCCTTAACCTCTTGAACTCACCTCACAATCTCATTCCGCCCACTCACCAACGCCATCCGATCTCATCAACTACCCTCACCCAACTACCGATAACATCAGAACCACAAATTCCCACCCGCAATAGAACTCGCCAAATAACGCCAAAATGAAAATCTACTGGAACACACTGAACCCACGGCTCCGCAGCCTCATCGTATTCATCGGCGCATTCGCCTTAACCCAAATTGGATTCTTTATAGCCGACGGTGCTATCCAACAGATCGACCTGCTATTCGGCTTCTACGTCGGCGCATTCGTCGTCTACTTCCTCGCACGCTGGGGCTTCTTCTCGCTTCGAGTCGCACTCGTCCTGCCGAACCAAGAACTCACGACTTACGAAAAATATCGAAAAAACCCAGGTAAACGTCGTCACGGACCGGCCGAACCAGCCGAATTCATCGATCCTGAAGAAGCAGACGAAGAACTACTCCCCGACGATCGCGTAATCGGCGTCGTATACAACGGCGAAGCCGCCGCATACCCACTCGCAGCAATCGGCGTCCGAGAAATATCGAACGAAGAATACGGCAACGCACCACTCATCGTCTCTTGGTCGCCAGTCACCTACTCGGCACGAGCATTCGTCGCCAGCGCAAACAACCAAGCGCTCACCATGAATCGACACACCCATACCGTTCTCAATTCACCTGCCCTGCCTGAAAGCTCAGGAAGCGAGTTCGTCCAGTTCATCGGACAAGCCATATCTGGCGATCTAACCGGTTGGACGCTTGAACAAATCCCCGTACTCACAACCACGTGGGTTGCATGGAAAGAAGCGCATCCCGACACCGAAGTTATGTCGACCGAAGGCGGACCCGAAACCGACATCTTTGAACGCTACTACGCTAACGATCGAAACGGCATTCACAGCCTCAACCCATCCGATAAACGCCTTCACGGCAAGGACGTTGTTCTCGGGCTTGACCTAAAGGGCGAAGCCAAAGCGTATTCATATACCGCCCTAATCGATCAGCCACTCGTAGAAGAAACTCTCGGGCGCCAACCAATCATCGTGCTTCACGAGCGTTCATCAGCAACCGCTGCCGGATTCTCACGAATCGTGAACGGACGAACACTCAACTTCCAAGGCAAATCTAAAAACCCACATCGACGATCAGCCGAAGTAACAGCCTCCGGCGAAGGGGAACGAACGAACTATGAACCGTGGCTCATCGAAGATACTCAAACCGGTTCAACGTGGCGCGCCGTCAGTGGCGAATGCATCGAAGGCGAACTTAAAGGAAGCCGACTCGAAATGCTTTCAGGCATGACCGGATTCTGGTACGCATGGTCACGTTTCTACCCAACCGCCGACCTATTCGGAGCCCTAACCGAATCAGCCGAGTAATCACCTAAAGTTGTTATCCTGAGCCAGCCAAAATCACTCAACCGCCACTAACAAGTCCTCCTCCAGAGTCGGGGGGAGTTAGAGGAGGAGACTGCGACGCGGAGCTAAGTCATCATATGACGAGCGCGACTAACGCAAGCGCCCCGCTAGCCGACCCCAATGTCACTGACCACCCAAGAAAACGCCCCACTAGGTATAACCGGCATCGTCCTCGGAGGAGGACACTCCCGAAGGATGGGCGGATCACAGTCAAAATTATTGATCCACATTGGCGGCAAACTCGTCCTGGCCCGAATCGCAGACACACTAAAAATGGTCTGCTCAGAACTAGTTTTGGTCGTACGCCCTGGACAAGATGACGACGTACCCGACCTCGGCATCGCACTCAACATGCACGTCGTAACCGACACCAGCCCTTACGAAGGCCCGCTGGCAGCTATTCACGCCGGACTAGCCGTTTCGACCACACCGCTAAGCTTTGTAATCGCTGGCGACCACCCATTCGTATCTCGCAACCTCGTAACCGCAATGGCAGCAACAGCAAGCGCCGACGGCCCAGCGAACCTCTCAGCCGTCGTCCCACGAACCGACGACGTCCTAAACCCGCTCCACGCGATCTACCCACGTGAACAGTGGACCTCCTACTTCGGACACACCATGTCCGAAGGCGAATCATCCCCACGCCGAGCAATCGAGAAAGCCGTTGATGCCGATTATCCGGCGGTAACAGTCTTCACCGACGAAGACCTAGAACGAACCGACCCTCGACGCATCAGTCTCCACGACATCGACACCCCAGAAAACCTCAACGCCGCAAGAAAAATATCCGAAGCCCGAAAATTCACCCCCCGCCATCATTCTTTGGGCTAACCCAAAGAATTCGTTATAGCTCCGGGCGTCATCAAACGACTTGGTCACTGCTGCAACCTACTCATCCCATAACCCCTTCCAGAAGGAAGGGGAACCAGCGGCAGCACACGACCAATCTGTCATTGTGAGGAGCCTCCAAAGAGGCGACGTGGCAATCAGCGACCAACCAAATGCTACGTCCTACCAATCAACAATCATCCAACCTCACAAAACAAAAAAAGCCCCGAGCATCTCTGCCCGGGGCTTTCAATTTAACTTCTACCCACACTCAATACCTAAGCGCCTCGCTCGGCTTGATCTTCGAAGCCTGCCTCGCCGGAATAAACGTCGTCACCAACGAGAACACCACAGCAACAAGCACGATAATCGACACGTTTAGCCACGGAATAGAATATGTCAATCCGTCAGCCTCTGCACTTATCGACTTGAAGATATTCCAACCGGTCAAAGCGCCCAAACCAATACCAATAGCCGATCCTAATATCGCAACAATTCCCGATTCCATCAAGAATTGAATCTGAATCATTCTGCCCTTGTAGCCGAGCGCCCGCAGCATCCCAATCGACTGCCTGCGCTCGACAACCGCTCTAAACGAAACCACGCCAAGCGCCGCAACACCGACCAACAAACCAAGTCCCATAAAGCCCTGGAACAACTGGTTGAAAGCGGTGTTTTGAGATTGTTGCTCCGCAATGTCTGCAGCAGTAGTCGTAGCACTCAGCCCATGCTCAATGAACACGGTCTCAAGCACCCGAGTAATCTCCTCGGCACGTGAAGAATCCACAAGTCTGAACTTATAGTCGACAAACGGAACCGGCTTATTTGATATCTCGTCGAGAATGCCAGGGTTCATATAAATATCCGACGTTCGGAATTCAAACGAATCAGCAAACTGATCTAGTACACCAATTACTTTGCGATCCACCAAATCTCCAACGCTCTGTCCAATCGGAGGGCGAATCGTAATATCAATGCCGGTAATCTCCCCAGGTTCAGTCGCTTTAATGCCCTTGATACCGAACGATGGACCTTGTACAAAATCTCCAGCACCGCCGCCACCGGAGGTCTCGATCATCGCCGCGTTTACGACAGCCAACGTTGAATCGGCAGCTACTGCTGCCCAAATCTCGGCGGATGTTGAACCGTAAGCAGGATCCCAATGGGTCAGTTCGAACACATTGTTCAACAACCACGCATCATCCGAAGCCCGCACTCTGGCGCCCTTGAACGCTAGTTCTTCAACCCCGTCCTGTCGGGCTTCGACAGGCAAACTCGCCTGTGCCGAAATCACAGTGAAATCAGAAGCCGAAAGCTTCCCACCGCTTGCAGTGATCACAGCATCGACATCGTCAATCGGCAACTCAGCATCGATCTGACCACGAATATCAAATCCCCCAGAAACCAGTTCCGGCTCATCCTCAATCACATTACCCAGATTCGTAAGAATTGCGAAAATCATCATCGTGAAGATCACCAACGAGAACATCGCCAAAGTCAGTCCTGTCCTGAACCGAGCGCCCATAGGGTACGCAATCGCCATCTTCACAATAGGACGCAAGCTACCGAATCGACCGATCATCTTCGAAACAATCCAAACAATAACATCAGCGTTATACATCACTGTCCAAACAGTTGCTGCTACCAATGAAACACCCGAAAGCAAGAACATCTCAGGTCCGCCCGCAAGAGTGCCTGTAAGTACATCCAAAGCGTCGAACGGCAATCCCCAGAACACCAGCATCGCTATGCCGATGAACGACATCGAAACCCGCTTCTGAAATTCCTCGCGGTACCCACGTCGATCTAGCAGTCGTCGCATAGCCAATCCAAGGCCGATGATTATAAGAGTCGTACCGCTAGTAAATAACGCTGCGTTATCAATGCCGAAACCCCTAATCCCATGCTCAGAATCAAATCCGAGCAACGCTACAAGAACACCAAACGGCAATAGAGGCCAGCCCGAAGCCAACCATGGCTGCACAAACTTTAACATCTTCCAAATGAATACCAAGAGCCAGTACAAAATTACTGCACCAACCGCTTGGGCCTTCAAGCTCTCGTCTGTATCAGGAGCGAAAAGTGAGGCCATACCCCGCGCTATGATCAGTAGCCACAGTATGTTAAGAACGATCCGAACAATAAATCCCTGACCTGTTCTCATGCGCTGCAACGTGTCGTACGCATAAGTGAATGGACCACCCAGCCAGCGTATTGCTGACTTGAAACGCCTACCAGTGCTAGGAGTCTCGTCATGGACGAATTCCGCCCCAAGCCCACGAATAGCAACAACAATATTTAGCTTACTGACTCGATACGCCGATACTGCGACCGTAATGGCAGTCAGTACCAATCCAAGTGAGAACGCCACAACAACCGACTGCAATGTCACGTTGTAGCTAAAGGCAAATCCGTCGTCATCACCAACCAATCCGCCCATTATTCCAACGAGTGCAACCGAAGCCAATAGACCCAGAACGGTACCTAGCAATGCCGCACCTATAGAGTAAATAATTCCCTCGTACACGAACATCTGCACCAAATGCCGACGCTTCGTGCCGACAGCTCGAATAATTCCCATTTCCGTCGTACGAGCCGCAGCCAACATCACAAATACGAGAAAGATAAGCAGTAATCCAACGATGATCGAGAACGATCCAAATATGCTGAATAGAGTGACAATAAATCCACCGACCGCATCGGCGATTTCTAGCCCTCGATTCTTGATCGCAACTACATCAAGCTCCACAAGCTGCGAAGCCGGTACTAACAGCGACTGAGCCAATTCAGGGTCGCCTATTTCCTCGATCACTCCACCAAGAATAGCCAGCGTATTAGTGTTCGTTATCGCAACCTTGAACCCATCTGTAGGAGTGTCGTTATATAGTTCGGCAACCAGATCTTCAAGTGTGTCGCTTGAGAACGGACCTTCCGAAGAGCCACCCTCGTCCAACCTCGCCTGAAGAGCCTCAAATACCATTGGAGATTTCAAAACATTAAATAATGTGGTCGCTGCTTCATCATCAATGAACAACAACTGAAGTTCTTCGGTTAGGTCGTCTGAATCGTCTTCATCGACTCGCAGACCACCAGCTACCGATACTTCGATCATGTTGTACTGACCTTGACGATCAAGCACACCCTGCAACGTCCCTACCGAGAACAACGCAGCCGAACGAATCTCTTGGTCACCACCTGCAAGTCCCTTGTCATCGACAATATCAATCACTCTGTACACGCTGCGTCCCGAAGGCGCGACTAATGTGATGTCATCGCCAATCTCAGCTGCAAGTTTTTCAGATAGAGAACGGTTGATGATCGTAGAACCGTCACCAAGCACAGCAAGATCCACAGGATCGCCACCAACGTTCTTTAGGCCATCAAACCCGGCAAGTGAATCAAGATCGATTCCAACCACCGAAGTTTCTGCAACCGTCTTATCAGTGAGTTCATTCAGCACTGGTAGGCGCTCGCGAATCATCGGCATCACACCGTCAACACGCTCATCGCCCTCAACAGCTACCCGTACGCGATCCACAAGCGAAGCTTGCAGATAATCGTCACCGAATCCAGCAACAACAGGCGACGATAACCGAACGTCGGTCTCTCCCACGGAATCCAATACGCCTGAACGAATCGAGCTCGTAACCGAATCACCAATCGCAAGAGCCGACATGATGATCGTCGTGCTCAACATAAGTCCAACCACAATCAAAATCGATTGCGCCTTACGACGTGGAATGTTGCGGAGAGCCAACTTCAGCAACACTTTGTTGCGAAGGGCAAGTAAAAATACGGTGATAAGAACAAATGTCGTCCCGCCAGCCAAATAGCTGGCAAGAATGTTCATCTCTACACCAAAGAGCTTTTCCAAATCAGTAGCCCCTTAGGCGCTTACGGCATCTCTAGTTGAAACAACAACACCATCACTCATTCTCACGATTCGATCGGTCATTCCACCGACATCCTCAGAATGAGTCACCAACACGAACGTCTGACCTTGCTCTTTGTTCAACCGAACAAGCAAATCCATAATCTCGGTTGCATTCGTAGAGTCGAGGTTTCCTGTTGGTTCATCGGCCCAAACAATAGCAGGGTCGTTCGCCAGTGCTCGCGCAATCGCCACGCGCTGCTGCTGCCCACCTGAAAGCTCCGCAGGAAGGTGACCAGTTCGATCACCAAGACCGACAAGTTCAAGCTTCTCATGGGCCTTCTCACGAACCACTTTCTGAGAATTCCCAGCCAAAACCAGCGGAAGTTCAACGTTCTCCTGAGCACTCAACACCGGCAACAAGTTATAAGACTGAAATACAAATCCCATCGAACTCGCTCGATAATCACTTAGAGCGTCATCCGACATCGTGCGAAGTAACTGCCCCGCAATGCTCACATCGCCGGCATCTATCGAATCCAACCCTGACATGCAATTCAGCAACGTCGTCTTACCTGAACCACTCGGCCCCATAACGGCAACCATCTCGCCAGGCATTACTTCGAACGAAACATTGTTCAAAGCCTCGACCACGACATCTCGTGACCGGTAGGTCTTCATGACTTTAGCAGCTGAAATAATCGGTCCGTTATCCATTAAAGAGTCTCCAGACCCTCATGAGGGTCAAATAATTACAGGCTAATTTTGCAACCATCACGTTTAGATATATATGTGCCACTCCAACTAGAAAATTGTACCTCGATAATATGAAGATATTATGTAATCTTGGTGTCCATTCTGTACCCGCACCACAATCCACTCCAAATCCGAGAAAACAATGACCCGACTCATCCTCATCCGACACGGCGAAACGAACTGGAACGTTGAACGGCGCAAACAAGGTCATAACGACCAACCGCTAAACGAAAAAGGCTCCACCCAAGCCGCACTCGCTGCTCAATATGTGAAATCTGCCTACGACGTAAAAAAAGTCTGGACATCCCCGCTCCAACGTTGCGCAAACACCGCTGCACTATTCGAAATGCCAGTGTCGACATCTGACCACCTACTCGAAATCGACTACGGCGAGTGGGAAGGCATGCTCTCCTCTGACATCGAAAAGAACTACGCCCATCTAATAAACGACCACATCGACGAAGCGGATCCACCCGGAGGTGAGAATCGCACCAATTTGCCCGTTCGTGGTCGCAACTGGATCGATGAATCGAACATCGCGAACGAAGGCGGCGACGTCGTACTCGTCGGCCATGGAGGTTCTATGAAAGGCCTAATCGTCGCGCTACTGAACCTACCCGACGAAGCGATGGACACCCTCACAATCGACAACTGCTCCACCACAGTAATCGACATCAACCCCAACCCAAAATCCCCCAACAAACTAGTCACCCTTAACCACACTGCACACTTAACCTAATAGGCAACAAAAGTTCTCGTGCCTTCGGGCCAAAGGCCGAAGGCACGAGATATCAGTACCCTTCCGGATGGAAGGGTTAGGGCAGGAGAATTGCGACGCAGAGCCGAGTCATCAGATGACGAGTGTGACACTAACGCCATCACGCAAATCACGCACTAACCCGCGCCAGCTCAAACAGCAACGTCGACTCCGGAACCTCGCCAAACTTATCGATCAACCCACGACGAAGCCCAGCAGCAATACCGTCCGTGTAATCCGCAACCTCCGAATCACCCGTTCCACCCTGAACTCCCGGCGGCTCAATCACGATCATCTCTGATGCCGACAACGCAGCCACAACATTGCGAACGTTGTTCATACCAACCGCCATCGGCAACAACACAACGTGATCCGCAGCTTTCACCAACTCCAAATGAGCCTCGTGCTGCTCGTCGGTAATGCTCGCGAACGGCGGCGCTGCAACGTACTTCAACACAAGCCGCTCAGCAGCCTCACGATCTGAATCACCAATGCCCAGAACCCCAACCGTCACGTCGTACCCAGCAACCCGAAGTTGGTGCATCAACTCGCGACCACTCCCCGCTCCGCATATCAAATGAACAGTCCGACCCGTTCCCACCAACTTCTCGCTAGACGAACTGCCAGTACCCAAAATCAACACGTGCGGCTTCCCTGTAACGGGATCCGGCTCCACCAATCCCTCAACCCCAAACGCAGTTCTTAAATTACGGGGCGTCAAAACCTCCCAAGGGGTACCCTCAGCAAGTTTTTTACCCTCGTGCAAAATCACCAACCGATCGCAAAAACGAGCCGCCAACGAAAGATCATGCAAAATCACCACCGCCCCAGTATTTCGTTCCTTCGCCTCTTCTCGAACCAAATTCATCGTCAAAATCTGGTGACGCAAATCCAACGAAGCCGTCGGCTCATCCATCAACAACACATCAGCCTGCTGAACCAACACCCTCGCCAAAACCACCCGCTGCCGCTCGCCGCCCGAAAGCGTATCCAACTTGCGATTCACAAACTCCGTAGTCGAAGTCCGCTCCATCGCCGCCAAAGCCAAATCACGATCACCCGATCCTTCGAGTTCAAATCGACCTAGGTGCGGGTACCGACCCATCAACACCGATTCGAAAGCGGTAAACGGATGGCTCTCAGCTGACTGCGGCATATAAGCAACTTTGCGTGCTCGATTTCGCCGCGAAGCTCCATCACCCGAAGAATCAAACACAACACCATCCACCACCACCTCACCCGAATCAGCATCAAGCAAACCAGCCAACGTCCGTACCAAAGTCGTCTTACCACTACCGTTCGCCCCAACGACACCAACAACCTCACCACGACTCACCGACAAAGAAACCGAATCGACAATCAACCGCCCATCAATCCGTGTCGAAAGATCACGAACCTCTAACACGCGCTGAACCGCCGACTCCGAAATCGAAGTCTGCGATTCACTATTTATAAGGTTTTCAGTAGTCAATTCATCATCCTGAGCCCCGTCGAAGGGCCACGAAGTGCCACCATCTAGACCACCCCCCCTTCATCTAGTCGATGCCGCAGCCCACAACGAGTCCCCTTCGAGACGGAAGGGCTAGGGTAGGAGAATTACAGCTAGATCCGAGTTAGAGAGTAAGGAGCACGACTAACGACCCCAGTTATCAAACTCTTCAAACGTCACACCTGAAAAATGCGAAGGGAACAACAACGTAGCCAGTCCCTCAATACCCCTAACATTCCAATGCGAAAGCGTCGTGTGATACCTCGGCGGAACATAGTAAATCTCACCATTTTTCACCGCAGGAACCTCAGCTAAAGCTGCACTCGACGTCAACTCCGCAATGAACGTAGTCGCACCGTCCAACGGCTGAGGAACGATAATCACATCAGGATTAATCGAAGCAATCGACTCAATGCTCACCTGCTGGTGACCCTCGATACCCGAATCAGCAGCAGCGTTGATTCCGCCCGCCTGCTCTATGATCCCGCCCTCAGTAGTACCTGAACCCGCAGCAAAAGCTGAAGTCCACTTCGAAACCGAAAGCACCCTCGGCTGCTCGTCCGAAGCCAAAATGTCAGAAATGAACTGCATTCGAGCTTCAAGATCATCCGCCAAATCAATCGCCTCTACCTCAGCACCAACCAAATAGCCCAGCAGCAAAATATTCGGAACATTACCCAGCGCCGAATTCTCCAGAGCCGTCCGTACAACCGGAATTCTCGCCCCCGTCATCAATGCAACCGTATCGGCATTCGTAAATCGAGAAGCAACAATCACTTCTGGCTCCAAAGCCACAACTTCCTCAGGATCAAATCCAATCATCAGCGCGTCAGAAGAAAGTGCCGCAATGTTCGACTGCTCTTCATCTACGAAGAAATCGTAAACCGCAGTCAATCGATCGAAATCAACCAACGCAGCCAGAATCTCCGAGTGACCCAACGACAACGAATGAATCCTTGTAGGTGGCGCATCCAACGTAATCACACCCTCCGAAGTCTCAATACTTCGAGGCCACCCAAAGTTCGTAGGGTCCACAATTCCATCAACATCAGCAAATCGTGACTCATCAAACGCCACAACAGGCTCACTCGCCGCAACCGGAGTCACAGTTACTTCCAATTCAGCAGTAGGAACCGGCGTCTCCGCACCCATCACAACAACAGTCGTAGTCGGCTCATCTTCCACCACATCAACAACTACCGTCGCCGTGGCAGCAGCCTCAACCTGAGACTCAACCGTCGCCGTCGCCTGAACAGCTACCGACGTAAAAACCGCCTCTTCATCACCCCCGCCACAAGCCACAACAAACACGGCCACCAAAGCGACCATCAACCCAACCACAAAACGCGCACCCAAGAAACTAGGCAAAATCTCAACCCTTTCAAAAAAATACTTCAAAAACCAACACACACAAACCAACAATCATCGAACCCTGTCACCCTGAATTCATTTTCAGGGTCAATCGATCAATTCCAACAATCAGTCCCCTTACGGACGGAAGGGCTAGGGCAAGAGAATTGCGACGCTGAGCCGAGTCGTCCGACGATGAGCGCCACTAACGAGACGACGCCCGCAGCAATAACACCACACGTACCTAGATCAACCTCGCCTTCGACCTCAACAACAAATAAATAAAGAACGGCGCACCAATAAGCGCCGTCAGCACTCCAACACGAAGCTCCGCAGGCGAAAGCACAATGCGAGCCGCCGTATCAGCAACCAGCAAAAACAACCCACCGCCAAGAGCGCTCAACGGCAGCAAAACCCGATGATCAGCACCCACAATCAACCGAACAACATGCGGAACAACCAACCCAACAAAAGCGATAATTCCCGAAAACGCAACCGCAGCCCCAGTGATCAACGAAGCAGCAACCAAAAGCGTATTTCGCACCAACGTCACCCTCACACCTAACGCCCGCGCCTCATCCTCACTTACCAAAAGCAAGTTCAAATCTCGAGCAACAAAAATGGTGATAAACGAACCCGCAACAATGATCGGAGCAGCAATCTGAACCGACTCCCAACGAGCCGTATCGAACCCACCAGCAATCCAGAAAATAATCTGACGCTGAACATTCAGATCATCCGTCAAAATAATCGTCGCCGTCGTGAGAGCCCCCAAGAACGAACTCACCGCAATTCCGCCAAGCAACAACGTCGCGATTGAAAACCGACCACTTACTGACGCAATCAGAAACACAACAGCCATCGACACAGCTGAACCAACAAATGCGAACAAAGGAAGGAAGAAAGTCGAAACTGTGCTCAACCCGGTAGCGATCGCCAAAACAGCACCCGCAGCACCGCCACTCGCTACACCGATAATCCCGGGATCAGCCATCGAATTGCGGAACAAGCCCTGCATAATTCCGCCCGAAATACCAAGACCCGCGCCAACGATGAATGCCAGGAAAATGCGCGGAAGTCGAATGCTCTGAATAATCGCCTGCTCGGTCGGCTTAGCGTTCGACTCACCAATGCCGATCAAATCAAGCAAAGTGCTAGCAGTGTGAGTGAACGGCACAGTGAACGGACCAATAGAAGCCGCAACGATAACGACAATTACAGTCGCAACGCCAATCAAAATCACGCCAGCTATCAACCGCCTCAACACCGTTGATCCAGTGGAACCCAGCTGCGCACCGCTACCATATTCCGAAGCCAATAAAAAAACCCCTGACTGCTTCGTCAAGGGTCCATGGGTGACATCGATTCCTAAAAATTCAGTAGGTCTGTCACCGTAAGGCCACACCCTAGGCGGGGAGCAGTCACTCAGATGTTCCCCGGCAGGTCTCCTGGCTCCCGGCACATCGACCCAATCATGCTTTCAAAAAGCAAATTCGGATCAACGACTCATCCACGCCTTCCCGTCTTATCGACAGTGGCTTAGTGTGAACAGTCTTCCCGGTTACAGTGGCGCTACCGCAGCGGATTCTCACCGCTTTCCCTTTTGGTTACGTCTTTCGTTAAGAAAATCGCAACACCGAGGAACCATGCATATTCAATTGATTATTCGAGGTTAATCGCAAAGTGCCCAGCTGTCAATCATCGCCAACTGCTTGGCATCAACCGAGTTAACGCATTCGTTCGACTCCTTCGACATCTCAACATTGTGCTCGATATTCTTTCCGAGCAAACTGGCAACCATCGATCGGTCCACCGTACAAATAATATTGAACATTCAGACCAGCAAGTAAATAAATACGCAAGAATCGCAAAGATGGGTTAAAATTGTGAGGAAGTCGGTTTTTGTTTCCGTTGAAGCAAATCGCCAAACACAAGAACCCGACTACGCGGAGCCAGCACATATATGAGTCCAACGTCGAAGAAAAATCCAGCAGCTGACGAAGAGACAACAGCTGAAGTCAACGAAGGCGGTTGCGTTCACCACTGGGTAATCGATCCGCCAAACGGTGCTGTTAGCGAAGGCAGCTGCAAAACTTGCGGTGAGAAGAAAGAGTTCCGTAACTCATTCGAATACTCATCCTGGTACGGCAACAAATCGCCAGCACCCAAAGCCGGAGCTAAAGGCGCAGCCGACGCCAAGGGCGCAGCAGGAGCCAAACCAGCAACTGTCGCGAAAACAGCAGCCGAAGCTAAGGGCACAGCAAGTGCCAAACCCGTCAGCGACTCCAAGCCAGCCAAGTAGCCAGCCAATCCGATAAGCAACCGCCTATCGGAACAAGTCCCTCTCAGCCGGTCGAAGAAGTCGATCGGCTGAATATTCGCCCGGAATCCAATCCACCCCGCGTACTAACGCGACCGGCACCCGACCACTCTCGCCCATCACAAGCTGCGCGGTCGAAGCCACCTCGTCAGCCAACGAAACCGTGCTAGTCGTCATCTCGCGATCGAAATCGTCGTTACTCCCTCGTAAATCCCGAAGCGGATCAAACCCAGCGACACCAATCGCCACATTCGTCGAACCCTCGCGCCACGGCCGGTTGAACGTATCCGAAACCAACACCCCAACCTCGCAACCGGTCAGCTCCCGCAATCGATCGCGAATCTCCCTCGCCGAACGATCTGAATCCACAGGCAAAATCGTAACAACGCCATCAAGCTCGATATTCGACTGATCGACACCCGCGTTCGCACAAATAAACCCGTGCACCGTTTCCACAATCAACACACCTGGCACCGCACGAACAACCCTCCTCGACTGATCCAACACAATCTGAACAATACGAGGATCCTTACCCAACGTTCCAGCCAACTCAATCGCCTCCGGGCTAGGCACCTGATACGCAATCACCCGGATAGCACCCTCAGCCTTCGAAACAACCTTCTGAGCCACCACAACCAAATCGCCATCCAATAGCTCAATACCGGTCGCCTCGCACCGTCCGACTATCAACGCACCAAGATCGTCATCAACAACAATCTCAGGAAGACCCAAAACCGGAATCGCACTAACTTGCGGAACATCCGACATCAAACACCCACCATCTAAAACTCAACCCTGAACAGATCGCCCTCGGGAACCAGATTCAATAAGTCGTGATGATCCCGGTCATCGTCCGTCGAATAGATCGGTACCATTCTCAAATTATGAGCCACAACACTTTCCTCACGATCTAAAAATCCGTCTGGTCAAACCGGAGGCATTCGATCGCCGTAATACTGCACCAACTGATCCCAATACCAATCATGCTGCAACATCACCGGCAGAACGATCATCACATCCAACTCAGGACTCGCCACCTGAGCTTGGTACACCAAAGTAAACAGTTCCGGCTTTTCCGTCAACACAACCCCACCAACAGCAACCGTCGCCTCAGCATACGATTTCGAATCATCATTCCCAGCAAGACTAATCTCACTCCAACCCGACGCCATCGACCACACAGAAACGATCAACACACCAGCCACAAACGCACCAACGTACAAAGTACGCTGAAATTGCAGCAAACTCGCCATACGCCCCTCCACACGCCTTAAACCTTCGAAAGAATCAGTAGCGCCCAAACTCACCATCGGTGAAGCTGAAGGCACCAACGGCACATACACATAAACCGAAAAGCCTACCAATAAACTCAACGCCGGACGCCAACCGGACGACTTTCGCATCAGCGAACGAATCATACTGTTCGACGCAGAAATATCCAGAGCGACATCGTCGCCAAATACAAAGCAAACGACAACACAAACAGACCACCAACAATCAACCTCTGATGCAGTACCTCGCTATTTGAACCACCGCCGCCAAGCAGCCTCGAAACCACGATCCCAACCACTCAAAACAAAACCAAATATATTGAAACTGGAAAGTAGAACAGATTTACACAAAAAAAGAACCAACAAATCCAGGCGTTAGTCGCGCTCGTCGTTACGCTCCATCGTCGTCGAACGACTCAGTCAAGCGTTTCAGTCTCCTGCCCTAGCCCTTCCAACCTTAAGGGAACAGGTGTTAGTCGCGACTACAGGTCCTCCATTCTTCGTGAGGGAGTTAGAGGAAGGGTAGATTTCAGATAGAGACCAAGTCTGCGACTACGATAGAGCCTAACGCCAACGCAATTCCGAGTCGTCAGACAACGATCGGAGCAAATCACGCTAAACGCTTAAACAGAAAGAGGCCCACCGAAGTGAGCCTCTTCCAAAATTACGTTTTACGTAAACCTATCTAACTAGGAATTCACTCCGGCCTGTCGTGCTCGTCGAGCAGCAACAAAACCAGTGCCAACTAGGGCAAACCCAGCAAACATTGCAAGAAGCAAAGTCATGGCATTAGGTGAGTAACCACCTGTAGCAGGCAGGACTACTTCCTCAACGACAGCCCCAGAACCAAGAACGTTCAGTGTTACAGACGAGTTGACCGTTGCAGATCCATCTCGTGACACTGATAACGATAGCTCGCCACTACATGTGCCGTCAGCTGCTGTGAAAAGAACGTTCTGTGCACTAGTAGAGTCGAAAGAGCCACATGACCCTGTTACTGACCACTCGTAGGTTGCTTCTGCACTAGATGAGGACGAATCATCAGCTCCAGAGGAAATACTTCCAGGTGACAAACTGGTGACGCTACCCGGTGCAACCTTAAGGTCCCAGCCCTCAGAGTCGGCCGAAACGGGCGTCGACCATGAGGCCATCATGAGGCCAACTAAACCCACCAAGCCCACCAATGCGAAGGAAAGGACTACTCGTCTTGGAATAACGGAGCCTAGCATCGGCATCCTCCTAAAAGTTCTTTTTTGCAAGATACTTCTAATTGCATGCCCGAAAACAAGTTCGCGAGCACATTTAATAATTTATATAGAGTCCGACGGGCGGACATTCGCTTAAGTGAATAACCCAAGCAGACCATGTCACCAAAACTTACGTTTTGTATTGCACACAATCTCAAGTAGCCGCAGGAACCCCAACGACACCCCGTCAAGATACACCACACTAAAATCGTCAGTCAAGATGATTTACTAGTGCCAAACACCAAGTTTGACTTACCTTAGTACCATGTTGACTCACATTTAGTGAGACGTACCACAATAATCAATCTACCAACACCCCGTTACCTATACGTTACTAATATTCTGGTATCGGATAAATTCAAACCATATGTCGAATCGTAAAACCACTACGAAACATACGCTCACAAACTGAAAAACACCCAAACGGAGCAACTATCAACATGGATCTAGGAATTAAGGGCAAAGTTGCCCTCGTTACCGGCGGAAGCCGAGGACTCGGACGTCAATCCGCTCTGGCACTCGCTGCAGAAGGCGTAAACGTCGCAATATGCGCACGCGGTCAAGGAACGCTGAACCAAACCGCAGCCGAACTAAAAGCCACTGGGGTAAAAGTTGGGGCATTCGTAGCCGACCTCGGAGACGAAACCGGCGCAGCTGATCTCGTTGCGAAAACAGAAGCCGAACTAGGCCCGATCGATATCCTTGTCAACAACGTCGGCGGCAGCCTCGGCACTTCCGATCTCGTCAACTCATCGCTCGCCGACTTCCAAATGGTAATGAACGCCAACCTCTGGTCGGCAGTCGCACTAATGAAGCACGTCGTACCCGGCATGCAAACACGCGGATGGGGCAGAGTCGTCAACATTTCGTCGATCTTCGGACGTGAATACGGCGGAACAGCCCCTTATATGGTCGCCAAAGCAGCAATGATCGCCGCCTCGAAGCACACCGCAATGGCAGTCGCTAAAGACGGCGTAACCGTCAACTCAGTAGCACCAGGCTCAGTTCTTCACGCCGGCGGAAGCTGGGAGAAATTCGTCGAAAACAACACTGAAGAAGCTGTTGCAGAATTTATCGACCGAAACCTCCCAATGGGCAAATTCGGCTGGCCAGAACCAATCGGAGCCGCAGTATCTTTCCTATCATCAACTCAGGCCGACCTCATCACAGGAGCCTGCCTCAACATCGACGGCGGACAATCACACAACCTTTTTTAGAGGGAGGGTAGATTGGAGCTCGCGACCAAGTCATCCGATGACGCCCGAGACTAACGCCCACGCCCAAATGCCAACAACCTGCCGCTATCCCCCTTCCTTCGGGAAGGGGCTATGGGATGGGTAGATTGCCATCAAGTCATCCGATGACGCCGGGAGCCATAATGCCCACGCCGGAGCAAACTGTCCTCCCCGGATCGGGGTAGCTAGAGGGGAAGACTGCAGCCAGGAGCCGAGTCCTCCGACGAAGAGCGC
>Ga0115000_10001909_pt1 | contig 18186 bp, 13 predicted proteins | sample ArcticOcean_MG_C_6_FD_89690 | JGI IMG/M metagenome (GOLD analysis project Ga0115000, IMG submission 89690) | Marine microbial communities from western Arctic Ocean - ArcticOcean_MG_CB8_128 | ecosystem: Environmental > Aquatic > Marine > Oceanic | place: Arctic Ocean: Canada Basin | collected...
ATTCTTTGATGTAATCTTCCAAAGATTCAGTAGGGTTCCAACCAGTAGCTTGTTTTGTCTTTTCTATGTCAGCTAATGTTACCCATGCTTCGCCGGGTCTGGATGGTATATACGTAATTTCAGATTCAAACATTGTTGCTAGCTCATTAATGGAATAGTTTTTGCCTGTGCCGAGCTGGTATACAGTGCCCTTATAGGTACTTTTTGAAAGTGCAACTAATCCACTAACAATGTCACTCACATGGGTAAAGTCTCTTCGCTGCTCTCCATTGCCTGTAATCGTTAGGGCACAACCTTCAGACTTTTGTCCTTCAAATATACCGACGACTGTAGCATATGATCCACTAGTGGGCTGCCGGTCACCAAAAACATTAAAGAACCTAGCAGATACTGTACTTACGTCGTATACCCTTGAATACAGTTCACAACATTGTTCTCCAGTATATTTTGCAAATGCGTATGGATTTAGCATGGGACCTCCAAATGCAGATGAAGATCCTGCATAGACTATTTTTGCCCCAGAACTTCTAGCCATTTCACATACATGTGCAGTACCCATCATATCAGTGCTTAAGTACTTAAGTGGATCTATAAAAGAAGGCTGTATTCTTGCTAGTGCAGCTAAGTGATAAATTAAATCAAACTTTTCACCGGTGTATCTGTACGTATTTAAGTTTGCAATATCGTCTATCCAGTATGTTACATCATCTCTCATGTAATTTCTATTAGAAGATTCTGATGATAAGTTGTCAATTACGACAATTTCCTCATACTCATTGCTTTCAGCTAAATAGTCAACTAAGTGTGAGCCTACAAAACCTAGACCGCCTGTAACTAATACTCTCATTTAATCCTCCGAAACTGCTCGACCTTTCATGTCGAGCCAGTCTTTGTTCTTTCTATATGTACTGTTTGATTTCACAACTTGACTGAATAGATCAAAACTTACATCAAACAGCTTTCCGAAATAAATCATGGCTGACATGTCTTTGGGAAAACAGTGGCCTCCGTATCCTCGGTCCCCATCCGGTCCGGGTACCGCAAGGTGACTGCCTCCTATGCGCTGATCGAGTAATGCATATTCACAAACCTTATCGTAGTCAATACCAGATGCTTCACATAAATCGTACATTTGATTTGCGAAAGTAACTTTAGTAGAAAGAAAACAGTTGATAAAGTACTTGACCATCTCAGCTGTATTAGCTCTAGTGATCACTATTGGAATGTTAGGGAATGGCTTACGGAACATTTGCTTAACTTTCTTAGCACCGTCGCCTCCGATTATAATTCTAGTTTGATTTTTAAAGTCTTCAAATGAATTTGCTTCAGTTAAAAATTCAGGGCTAAAAACTACTTTTATATTTTGACATGAATCATTCAAGCTATCTGTTGTACCTGGCGGAATTGTCGATTTAACAACTACAATCTTTTTCTTGCCGGATGCAAGAGCCGCTATATTGTCAATACTAAACATAGCATCTTGTAGAATTCTAATGTCGCATTCACCCGATGGTCTCATAGGAGTAGGCAGACACACGAACAGTATTTCAGAATGGTTAACTACCTGCTCTAAAGAAACTGTCATACTCTTAGATGGGTCTATGTCGTATGCTAAAACATTATGATAGTCCTTGAGGCCTTCTTTAACAGCAGTGCCTACAAATCCTTGTCCTACTATTCCGACATTCAATTTTTTACCCTTTCATAATCGTCTTCTACTCTTACAACATCTTTAAGCTCTGGTGTAGATACCTCTACTAGAACAACATCTTCTTCTCTAGCTTCAAATCTGTGTATGTCACCGGGAAATATGTGATAAGACTCACCGACTGTAAGCATTGTTTCTACACATTCTCCGGTCTTGTTTGTTGTTGTTAGATACAAATTACCTGACATCACATATATTGCTTCTTCTTTTTTTTCATGGTACTGAAGTGACAATCTATGACCTTTTGTGATATTCAATACTTTACCAGCGATTCTATCTGAATTTGCCCAGATTATCTCATGTCCCCATGGCTTATCAACTCTCTTCATCGGGATTCACCCTTTAAGAGTTTTATATCGTTTGAAACCATTCTGGACACCAGCTCATTAAAGTTAACTTTTGGCTCCCACCCTAAAACAGTTTTAGCTTTAGTATAGTCTCCCCTAAGAACATCGACCTCAGCCGGCCTCATGAACCTTGGATCCTGTTTAATGTACTTTTCCCAGTCAGAAATATCAACATGTGCAAACGCTGCAGACAATAAATCTCTAATTGTATGTGTATTTCCGGTGGCAATTACAAAATCATCAGCAGTTTCCTGTTGCATCATTAACCACATAGCTTCTACGTAATCAGGTGCGTATCCCCAGTCTCGCTTAGCATCTAAATTTCCCAATGTTATGTTATCACTGATTCCTAAGTGAATCTTTGCGACACCATCTGTAATTTTTCTAGTTACAAATTCGATGCCTCTTCTTTCAGACTCATGATTAAATAATATGCCTGAGCATGCGTATATGTCATACGACTCTCTATAGTTTTTTGTAATCCAGTGTCCATATAGCTTAGAAACACCGTACGGACTTCTTGGATAAAACGGTGTTTGCTCATTTGCAGGATTTTCAATCATTCTGCCAAACATTTCTGATGAACTTGCCTGATAGAATTTAACAGGCTTTTTGAATTCTCTTATTGCTTCGAGCATTCTTAAGACGCCTAGACCTGTGACTTCGCTGGTATACTCAGGTGTGTTCCAGCTTTCGCCTACAAAAGATTGAGCTGCCAGATTATATACTTCATCAGGTTCTGCTTCTTTCAAGCACCTTACTAGTGAGTTTTGATCTGTCATATCTCCGTTGACAAAGTTTAGCTTACCTTCTAGATGCTTGGTATTTGTTCTGTTTTTACTGGATGATCTTCTTTCCATACCCCAGACTTCATACCCTTTTTCCAGTAAAAAATCTGCCAGGTGAGAGCCATCCATACCGTTGACACCGGTTATTAATGCGCGCTTAGACATTCTCCAATACCTCTTTAAAATAATTCATGTACACGTTCCCATATTCTTCTATGTTGTATTTTAGTACGTTATTGTAATTAAGTTCAACATCTTCTTCACTTGGGTAGTATACATCACTTGAAATGTCTACAATACAGTTGCTATTAATTACTTGTCGCGCAATTCCCATATCAGTAGTGATGATAGGAGTGCGCGTTGAAGGCGCTTCTAAAAGAGCTTGAGGGCCACCTTCTTGTCTAGATGAAACGACGTATAAGTTGCATGCTAAGTACATTTCTCTTAACACGTCTAGGGAGACCATGGTTTTCATAGTGTATGGTATTCCGGATTCTTCAAGCCGCTTGATAACGTATTTTCTTCGCCAGCCGCCTAAAAGAACATGAACATTTTTGTCTAGCGAAAGTTTTTCAACGTAGTCACAAAACAAGTCTGGTCCCTTTTCTAATTTTGGGTTTTCTGTTTCACCCTCAGAGTCCCTTTGAAAAGATCCTACAATATAAGCGCTTGAAGGAAGACCTAGTCTAGCTTTAGACTTTTCTCTATCTCCCGGATACCATTTTTTAGGATCATACCAATAGTTGATAATGGTTATGGGCTTTTGGGTTAATTGACTCACTATGTCTTTTGTGTGAATATTAGGTACATGATATGCATCAACAAATTGATCGCGATACCTGAATTCATCTCGGGATTTTTGTGTGAACTTTGAGGGCACTATATGATGTTCTGTGCAGACTACTTTTTTTGCTAGTAATAAATTGGCTTCTATATGATTCCAGCACCATCCCGCTTGAAGCCATATAATGTCGGCATCTTCCGGGGTATTAACAGTATGCTCAGGAAAGTATGCGCGCCACTCAGAGGCTATGCGATCACATATCCAATTTTCTTTAGGTGCCAAAACATATATTTTCATCTTATCCCTGGAGTATCTTTTCGTAAGCATCAGCTGTGGCCTGTAGACATATACTCTTGGTGTCTACTTCTATTTCGTCAATATTACATTCGCTTAAAATGCTTAAGTCTAGCGGATGTGGATTATCATAGTCTAGAAGTTCAAAATTATAAGGCTTAGTCTCGGGAATAATAATGCCGCTGCTTCCCACCAATTCTTTTGTTCCACCTGAGTCTGTGCATATGACAGGACATTTTTGTGATAGAGCTTCTACGACTACATTTGGACAATGATCTAGCCATGCCAGGTGAATCATAGCATCTGCCATAGAATAGACTTCTAAACACAAATTGTGCCTAATATTGCCTGTGTATATAATGTCTTCTCTGTCAATAGCTACATCAGGACTAGAACCCATAACAACAAGACATGTATTTTCAATCCCGCGGGTTAAAATATCATATGCCTCGATATTTTCTTTTAGTCTTTTTTGTCTGTGCCAGTTTGCTGAGCATGTATAGACTTTTGTGTTTTCTCTTCTTATTTTTTTAAGTCTAGAGTTTGTCAAGACAACCTTGTCAGCATCGATTCCATTCCGGATGACAGTTCCCACATGATCTTTCCAGTGATGACATGTCATGTCTTTGTCAAACTTAGATTGCCAAACGACGGCGTCACAATTTTCATAAGTCCACTTTATCATTCTATTGTGGCTTTTAAATTGACTGGGTTTAAACCAGATTCCGTCTAATCGTTGAACTACTCTGACATTTCTTTTCCACTGTCTAGTAGGTTCAATAAAAACCAAGACCGCATCATGAGGGTCACTATAGTCTACTATCTCATGACCTCTTTCTGTCAGTACAGTTGCTAATCGGCCGGCGAATGTATTAGGGCCAGATCTGGAAGCGAAATTAACATTGTCAAAATGTATCCTCAAGTTATCCCTCTAGTTCTCGGATGTATGTCTGGATGCTTTCACTCCATGACATGGGTTGATACTCATTTTTGGTGTAACTGTTTCCCAGAATTAAATCTTCCAACTCAGAAAGATTACCGAATGTATGGTCTTTGCCAGCAAACTCTACAGATCCACCGCCATCGATGTGAACGTATGTAGGTAGACCAACTGCTATTGCCTCTAAAATGTGGTTCGGGCCCGGGTCGAATCTACTTCCGCTGATGTATACATTGTGACCTTGCAGTTTTTTTGCTAATTCTTTTCCGGTGCACGGATCTATGCATCTAGTATTTTTAAATGTGTTTCGATGTCGTCCCACGTACGTGAATTCAATCAATCCTTTTCCCGCCAAGTAGTCTAAAAACTCGTAAGCATCAAAACCTTTAAGTAAATTATTTGACCAGTGGTGAGCAACAACTGATGTTAATTTGCCTTCTTGGCGATAACCCGGTACGAAAACACCTGTGTCAACACCGTTATGAATATGTGTATTGTTACTGCACTTCCAGCCCTTATCTATAAAGTAGTTTTGCATCCAAGTAGAAACAAATATTGTTTTGTCAATAAATTCGCTACAATGAAGAAGCAATGAATCCATGTGTTCAGTATTTTTTCTGGCGTCACATTCGTTTATTCTTTGAACGACTTTTACGTTCTTAAACTTTTCTTTTTCTTGAAAAAGATTTGTCAGTCCAGGAACATCGCCGTCAGGGCGTGGATCAACTACAAAAAATACGTCAATGTCACTATCTAGGGTATGTGTAACTGTGTGTCCGGCTGATTCTAATCCGTTACAAAGAGCGATGACAAAATTATTACCGCCGCCCCATGGACCGTTAACGATTCTTCTATTGACTAAAACTTTCATGAAATAAATCCGCGGGCTCTTAATTCTAAAGCTTCATCTCTTTGAAACTTTGCATCATCAGTTTGAAATGTGGCAGGTGAAGTATCAATAGAATAGTGATAAGCTACAATAGGTTCAAAGTGCCAATTTCCGGATGCTTGATAAAGAGCCGGCAAATAGAAAACCTGATCTCCTATTCTTTTAAAATACTCACCGTCGCTGTTACGGTAGTTATCGTCCTTCACTTTGCTTAAAAGGCTTTTTCTAAAAGTTTTTAGATGAGAGCTTACCCATTCGTGTTCGTAAGGATTAGCCTCTTTGGGTAGAGGGCCTGAAATGTTATGATGTGAGTAATCCCATCTATGAGCTGTCCATGCTGCACTCAATCCCAATGTTTCGTATCTGTAGTTTAGTATTGACAGAGCATCAATATCACAAAGCCAATCGTCACCGTCTAGACGACAAATAATGTCATTATCATCTGCATGATTTAGTCCTTCAATAACGTTAGCGACTTCCCACTTTTTTTCTGTATTAGAAATGAGCTTAAAGCGATCTTCTTCTAGACCGTATTGCTTAATCATTTTTTCAACAATATTTACTGTGTCGTCTGTTGATACATCATCAATCACTACGATCTTCCAGTTTGCGTAATTTTGCATCATCACAGAGTTAATAGAGTATGCAATAGTTTCTTCAGCGTTGTATGCCGGCATTACAAAAGTAAATTTATTACTGTTCATCGTTGATATCACCAATTGGCATTAGAACCATTCCGTAATCCAGGCTATCTGCATTTCTTCCGCGGTCATCGTTAAACAAGAGTCTGTCTGTTAGAACTAATTTTCTATCTACATCACTAGATAAAGTGTCTACGAAGTTTGCTACATCAATATCTTTGTCTACTTTTGTAGGCATGTGATAGTCATCCATAATGATGTATCCTCTATCAATGAACTTTATGGCGTTTTGATAGTCATTTGCAACGGCTTCATATCTGTGATCGCCATCAATAAAGATAAGATCAAATCTAGTATCCGGACTTAAATCATTAAAAAAGTCATTCGAAGTTTTCTGTACCGGGGTGATATTAACCATGTTCGCTACTGCAGGATTAAGTGCTGACTTGAACTGATTGAGTTTTTGCTCGTCATGATACGGATCTACTGTTGTAACAGATCCCATTAAACCTTTGCTGTGAATAGCGGTTGCTGCACATGCTGTGACGTAACCTCTTCCGAACCCTATTTCTAGAATATTGACTAGACCTTTTTTCTGAATGAGAGAATAAATCAATATTCCTCTTTCATAGTTGGGTCGAAATAGGCAGCCATGATTTTTGTAACCGTCTGAGTTTTTGTCTCTTATTTTGGCAGCTAATTGCCAACCAAGAACATCAAAATCGCCCATGTGAATGTCAGTGCCTATTTCAACATCTAAGTCTTTTAGTATGCTAGAAATTTCTATAGATTCTATATTTCCGTGTCGTTCAGGCATAGTCATGTTCACACCTCCTTTCTAGCTACGCATCGCTCAATTTTTGGGCCGCCGGCGTGTGTGCTAGTTGAAAAAGATACTACATTGAAACCGGCCTCTAAGAGCATAGTATTCAGGTCACCCTCTTCAAAGGGAAAAAGATGTCCAAACTCAACTCTAGGTTCGCCAGGCTCTATTGGAATTTCGACATGTAAAATAGAGCCTTTGTCCATTGACTCATTAATCTTTAGAAGCGCATTTAGTGGATTAGAAACATGTTCTATTACATGGTATGCAGAGATTAGTGATGCACCTGATAAATCTAGATTTCCTTCACACTTATTTAGGTCATAAATCCTAGCATCGTAACCTAGTGTTTTTGCAACCTCTACATTAAGAGGCACCACATCGTATCCCCATGAGCTACAATTGTGATTTTTGCTAAAGTAGTCTAATAGTCTAGGAATTCTGAAGCCTAGCTCGACATAACCAGATAGCTTTTCGTCGTTTAGAACAGAAGCTAGCTCATCAATTCTTACTAAGTCCGCTTCATTTGGCTCTAGATTATTCTTAACCTTGCTTGTGAAGCTTTCTTCTTCTTCACGGCTTTGAATATTAATACCGCGAGAAGCTTGTAAGTCTACGTAGTCTTTTTCATTCTTTTTTATGTAAGTAATTCTGTCACCAAATGAGTATGTTTTAACAACACGATCGTAGTTATCTGAGGTTCTTAATTCACCCCAGTTATCATCTGACTTTCTCTTTACTAGGCGATCTAACTCAGAAACTATCTTAGAAGCCTGAACTGGACGACTCATCATGATTTCAGGTTGGCCGGCTCTAAGTGTCATATGCGGTACTTCCCGGGTGAAGTCTACTTTGTTATGAAATACCCATCCGCCTAATTCGTTTTCAAGTTTTAATGCTAGCTGTTCAACATCTGTATCAGTCACATCAGTCCAGGACTTTTCAAAAAACATATTGTTTTCAGCAGTATCTTCCTGTTCAATGTTATAAAGGCTTTGCCAGTGTTGTGACCAATAGTCTCTGTAAGTTTTAATCTTTCTAGGGAGGTCAAACCATGAGTAATGGTGCACTGAGGGCATTAAGTCAACAACATTTTGAAACCATTGCTTATAAGCAGTGACTGCCTCGAGGTTTCCCTGAAGCGCTGCCATTCTAGCATTATGTGCATCTTGTGCATAAAATGATGCATGTGCCAAAACTTCGCCTGTTTCGTTATGGATATAGTCACACCCGTCGGTGCCAGGCATTGCGTACATGTTACCAGCTTCATCAGTTTGCCGAAGGCCGGCTGGTATACCATGTGTTATGTGAGGCATATTTCGACTGAGTCTCCATTTCCATGGGTTAACATCCATCCTTACTTTTTCAGGACCACCCCAGTATTCAATGACAGGCAACGAGACAATATCAACTTGGCCTGGAAAGTTAAGAGACAATGCTAGAATCTTACTGTAATCTTCTTCATGAACAATTTCATCAGCGTCTTGCTGCCAGCAGAAATCTGACTTGCAACGCTTTCTAGCTTCTGCCTTTTGAAGACCATCATAAACAGCGAATCTTTTTTCTGTCCAGTCTCGAGATATGGTGTAAACATTAACCCTGGGATCCTCACGTGACCATTCTCTTAAATCTTCAAGTGTGCCGTCTTCGCTTCCGCCGTCGACAATAACAACTTCATCACAGAATCCAAGCATTGATTCGATACACTGACGGTATGGATAGCTATGCTTCATGCAGTTTAGTGTAGTTGTATAACCACTAATGGAAGGTCTCCATTCCATAGCATGTTTAATACCTTTCCAGAATCTTTCTCGTGCTGCATAAAGATACGCCTCAGTGTCGAAAGAATCATCTGTTTCAAACCAGATTTCATGACAGTGCTCAACATTATCATTTAGTTCGAGCTGGCATCCTAATAACTTAGCCTCAATTACCATTCGTGGACATGTATCACCACCTGGCGGCAGGTACACATGACCTTCGGATTGTGCTAATTTTTCTAGAAGCTGAGGATGTGTTAGACCACTGACGACTTCATATTTTTTATTGTTGTCTTCGCACCACTTAGTAGCAGCATCCTCACCTTTTACCCAAGACTCTGAGCCTAATACGATCCACCCTTCACGTACATGGTCTTTGTACTTTTCATTTAATGTATTAATCAGCGCAAATGAATTGTCATCAAAGATGGAACTGAGGATTATGTTTTCACGTTCTTGAAGAAACGGAAACATTTCATGATATGTGTTCTGTTGCTTTTCAGACATCCACCATAGAGTTTTTGCGCCATAAAGAAAAGCTGAGAATATCTTGCCCTGCATTTCGTTTTTACAGTCACATTTTTCTCCACCTAAAGCTTCATGCTTTTCAGGTGATCGCCATTTGCAAAACTTATAGTCATACTCAACAACTGAGTATTTCATGTTTGCAACAATTGTAGGAATAAGCTCCCAGTTCATTCCGGCGATATTAGTAAAAATCCAGTGAGCATGCTGATAGGTTTCAAGTGTTTTGAGATCCACAAGATCAGACTTAAGAAGTTTTGTGACAAAAGGACTAGAGTCTATCAGAGCTTGTGTACTGAGTTCTGCTCCACCTGTTAGTTCTGAAGCAAAATAATCAGCTACTACTACTACCTGTACTGATTCTGTATTTTCTGTTACTGTATTCTCTGTTACTGTATTATCTGAGAATGGGCTATTAAACGACACTATACTGTTCTCCTGTATTTCTAATATAATATAATAGAGATTCTGATTCTGTTAGTTAGATAGATATCTTGGACTAGAAACTGAATCTGTATAAAATTATTTTTCTTTTATTAGAAGATTATACAGCAGGTGAGTGATAGAGTATAGGTTATGAGAGAATTCTGGTTAGTTGCTGAATCTTAAGAAGGAGTACTTCCCATAAACAATATATCAGCCCATGTAGCGTTAAAACTGATATCAGCTGTGGCGCTCCCACCGGTGCACTTTACCCAAAATTTGACTGTAGAATTATGATTAACTGTTCTAACAATTTTTGAACCAGAGAAAGTGGCCGGAGACATCGGGAAACCGTTAGCGGATAAAACCCAATCATCGTCGGTGGCACCGTCATTTAGATCATATCCTATTTGAATAGTATGAGTAGAGGCTAGCGATGAAAAGTATACGCTCAGATTTATTAGGTAGACACCAGGTTCAGAAAGAATATATTCTGATTGGGTATCTGATGTTGGAGCTCCCAGTGCTTCAGAAGATCTTAGTATTAAATCAGCATTAGAACGACCTGAAATGCCGCTATGAACAGTTGCAGATCCTTCGATGAAACCGGTGTAGTTAGCGGCCGGCGTTGGTGTGTTACCCCTTAGCATAAGATAAACTTTAGAATTGTCGTTGACAATATTAGTATATGTATCAACACCAAGCGCGGTAGCAAAATTAGTCGATGCACTACCTAGTTTAGTATTGACGGGTGAAGTTACTATCATTTTTAAACTATATAGAAATATGTGATCTTGAGCCTCATTGCCGCCAGGTCCTCTGAATCGTAGATATCTACCTCCAGTAGGTATTGTCAACTCAATTATATAATGATGCATTATTCTAGTTGCAGCATCGGAGTCTAAGTACCTTGGAAGCTCTGTATTTCCAAAACCCGGATAATTATCCGGGTAGTCACCATCATTGTCCGCGCAAGGACCGGTCCAAATCATTCCTTGGGTCGATAGGGCAGTATATTGTTCTCTAAGCATTGTAGTACTAGACCTTCTAAAAAAGTCTGAAGTCCATCGACTAGCATCAGAATAACCGCTATTTGTGGCAGCTTGAAGTTCAAATTGTGGGTCGTTGTCTTCAGGTGTATTCTCAGCTATTCCTGAAGTAAAATAACCCCCTAGTTGATTTGCCGCTGGAGATATGGCCCAAAATGCAATTGTTACTTTGCTATCTGCCGGAATTAATTCTCCTTCATATAGTTTAAGACTACCATCAGTCAAAGAAATTACGTAAGATCCGTTTGCCGGCGTTGTACCGGTAGTTCCTAAGGGAAAAGGAACTGAGCTTCCCATCGCGGTGTAACAATTATTAGTTGTGGTCGATGTAAGTGGGAAAGCAGCTTGAGAACTTTCACTTGCAAGGTGGGCTTCTGACCACGTACTACTGGTTCTTTTTTTGTGTATAGCCATTTTATTCTCCGTCTTCTACAGGTGAAAGCATCATCTTAAATTTCTTACCTGTTAAGTTGTTTATTACGTACAAGTTGTCCTCACCCTCTTGAATGGTCCAGTTACCGCTAGTCCCGTCCACGTCGTTGCTAGATCCTGTATTGTTTAGGTGTAAGTCACCTGTATATAGATTTGCATATCTCTTTGTCGAGGATCCTAAGTCATAAGCATTGTCAGTTTCAGGGAGTAGACCAGCAGCTGTAAGATTTAGCTTCTTTGCATTGGCTGCGTAAAAATTGATCTGATCAGCTGTTTCAAAGTCGATCTTAGTTTCATCATCTTCACCAATTTTAAGATCGGTAGCAAACATCGAAGTGATCACTGTTTGCGCTGCAGCCATTCTAGCTGCATTTAATGTACCACCATTAATATTTGTAGCGTTGGTCGCATCAGTAGTTGCGCTCACAGCCAGACCTGCGATCTTAGAAGCCTGGATAGCTGCACCAGCTGCTATATTGGCGTTGCCTAATCCTGTAATTGTATTGCTATCTCCAATATTAATTGTCTTATACCTAAGAGTTGCTGCACCATTCGCAACCACAAATGTGTCGCTAGCGACATTAGGCACAGTATGCGAGCTATCAGCATCAGCTTTAATTGTTGCTATAATTGGAGATGTTAATGTCTTGTTTGTCAGCGTTTGTGTTTGATCTGCAAAAATAACAGTATCAGTAACCGCAGTTAGATTAGGAATTGCAATTGTACACTCATTATTTGTGGCTGCAGTTGCAAACTGATATCCATTCGCTCCGGAGCCGCTCTCCCTAGTTGCTGTTAAGTTAGGCGCTGTTAAAGACTTGTTTGTAAGCGTTTGTGTTTGCGTGTCAGTAACAATTTCTCTATTTGAACCTGCTGTGTAAGTTCTTAAAATCCCAGAACCCTTAGCACTTAATCGCAGGTCTAAATTAGTAGCGTCACCATCAGCCCCAATTGTTAGTGCATCGGAATCTGCAGAGTTAGTTATTCTAATGTAGTTGTCTGCACTAGCTGTAGTAGTAAACTGAATCTGTTCATTGCCGTTAGTGTCATTAATTGTATTTAGCTTAACTGCTGTATCTAAACTAACAGTTAGTGTATTACTTGAGCCGGCTGTACTAATGCCATCACCACCTGCAATATCTAGAGTTTCTGAGTCTAGATCAATTGAGAGTGCTCCGCCTGAGTCTCCTTGAAAGTCCAAGTCAGCAGCAGTGAATTTTGTGTCCACATAAGCTTTAATACTTTGTTGTGTAGCCAGTGCAGTTGCACTATCGGAAGTCATGTTGTCTTGGTCTAAAACGGCATCGATAGCAGTAGTAGCACCTACAGTAAGGGTACCGTCGAATTGAACATTTCCAACTTCATTAACTTCAAATCTTGGTGTTTCATTGTTTGATAAGACTTGAAACTTCGCGCCTGTGCCACTTTCATCGTCATCTATGTTGACATTGACATTACCATCACTGTACAGCTTAAGAGTCCCGTCAGTTGGGCCTCGAACTTCGCCGCCGTCTAAAATTAAGTTTCCGTTTCCAATTGTAACATTACCACTAGCATCAATTTCAAAATCGTTTGATGCTTCGAAGTCTTGGTCTGTGTTGATCGCAAAAACGTCCCCGCTGTCGTCTACACCGATTCTAGACTTAAGTGTTGCATGACCGAAAACAATAGAGCGATCAGCACCATCTGCATCTGAACCTAAAACCAATTTGCCTGTAGGTATATCTACATTACCCGGTGTCGCGATCCTAATGTCTGTAGTGCCATCCGGGTTTGAGATATATCTCGTGTTTGCACCAAATGCCAACTTACTTGTAGCATCACTTGGAATCATTACATGATCATCACTACCATCATTATCCGGATCAAACTTAAGAAGTGTTTTACTACCTGCCCAGTTTTGAATCTCGAGATCATCTGTAGATCCAGCAGGACAATGTATTGCAGCTGCTGAGTAAGACATTCTTAAGTTGCCATGCAAAAACGCTGTTCCGTGAAGATTAGCTGCACCAGTATTTGCTGTATTTGTTTGATCGATACTAAAAACGTATCCCGTGTATCCTGTAGAGACACTTGGAGCACCAACCGGATGGGGTGATGACTGCCCTGTCTTATTAGCAATATCACCGGCAGCATTGGTATGGTAAAGACCGCGCAAGAAAACACTGCCTGATGCGATCAAGTTTGAGTCTAGTGCTGTGTTTCTTCTTTCATGATTCGTTCCGGCGCCGTGAGGTGTGTTTTTCCCAATTGGTTTAATAGTTCCTGAGCAAAACAGCATAATATCTGACGGCGATGATGTGCCGTTAAAACCGTATAGTTCATCACCATGAGTTCCTCCAACAGAACCCGAACCAATAAGTGCCAATCTTCTAGCAGAGTTAACAACAGCTCTATGTGCAGTTGGAGCTTCAATTGTTGTAAAGGCTGTTGTACTAACTGCGCTTGAAGCTAAGTCTGAAAGTGCAACGTTTGTATTAGCACCATCAGTAAAGCGCATAACGCTACCGGCGGTTCTTTCAATGTAAGGATCTGTTCCTGAACCGTCAAACGTCAGACGACCGGTGTCACCGGCAATACTTATTGAAGCTAAAGCTAGATTGTTGATCGTAGTAGTTCCGCCAGAACCTACTTTACCAATTGTAATGTTGCTACTGTTGTCAGTACCGATATTAATAATTCCGTTATTACTAGTACCCGTTTCGATGTCAAGAGTGTTGACCCCCGAGGAATGAATAAAGGTAGTTGTTTCTCTAAGCTGGACCTTGTTCGCAGCAGGCATAAGCAAAGATGCTTCACTAGTGTCAAACCTTGCAATCTCTACAGCCGTCGCTCCCGGCTTGGTCTGGAAGACAATATCATTTGCATGATTAGCCAACAGAATAGTGTCTGTGTCTAGAGAAATATTAAAGACCGCGGATCCGCCGGCATTAGTTTTAAAATTAACTACGTTTGAATAAAAGTTGAGTGTATTTGTAGCTGACAATGTTATGGGTCGATCTGAAGTAAAGTTTACATTCGATGAACCACCTTGTCTTTCAATAAACGTTGAACCATCACCAATTTGAAGTCGTGTAGTTTGATCTGTATTTGATCCGTTGCGGAAAAGAAACATGTCGCCGGCAGATCCACCTGTCTGTAGACCCATATCATTACCAGTAATGATCGACATGTTGTGAGAGCCATCAACTTCAATCTTGTTCGTATCTGCACCAAATGTAAGGCCGACAGATGCAGGTATGTTGATATCGGATACCGCGGTAAGATTAATGTCGCCATCAGAAGCAATAGTTAATTGTCCATCAGCCGGCTGATTAACGTATGTTCCTGCATCTCCAAACTCTATCTTTTTGGCAGCAGCCATCAGAAGTGAACCGGCAGAATCATCCAGTCTCATAATTTCTGTCGCGCCAGCGTCAAGTCTAAAAACAATGTCTGATCCATCGACACCATTCTGAATATAGTTAACTGCTGTTGAGACATCAAATCTTAGACGGGTGGCGCCTCCTCTTTCTAGATGATAGTCACCATTACCGGAGACAAGAATGAGATCAGCTGCTGCAGTTACTTTAAGGTCAGTATCGACATCAATGTGATTAGTTGTTCCATCTATTTCTAGTTTTCCAACTTGAACTGTTCCTGCTGCGACAGTAACGTCAGCATCAGCACCGGTTTCTGCAGTTGTTCCTAAAAGAAACTTATCAGCTCCTTCGTCCCAAATAATTGCTGCATTGTCGCCAGTAGAACCTCGCTCCATAATAATACCAAGGTCTGTTCCGTTAGCGGACGCACCTCCTAATTCTGCTTGGAGTACTATAATTGCGTCTTCAACATTTAAGTTTGTTGTGCTTACAGTTGTTGTAGCTCCATTGACTGTAAGGTTGCCTGTTATTATTGTGTCACCTGCAACATTAAGATTGTCTTTGACATTGACTTCTGAAGTTGTATGTCCTATGTTAATTGGTGTACCAGCAGACACTGTTCCAATATCTATAGTTGCAGTGCTTGCTCCTGCATTTACAGCATTAATTGACAGAGACTTTACTGATCCCGCGTTTGCAGTCATCGTTAAGTTAGTTGTATCTGCAGAGTCTATTGAAAGTGTACCTGTAGTATCGACATCAATTCCACCTACTCCTGCGTCAATATCAAGACCTGTCGCCCCTGCGTTAATATCAACAAATGCTGCAGTTAAATCAACCTCAGTGTTACCTGATATGGCTACACTGTTGCTAGTAGCGGTGATGTTAACTCCTGTCGCTCCTGTATGACTTAAGATAGCAGCACTTTCAACATTTAGATTACCTGAGGCGTTTGTTCGAATTCGACTGTCGCCTGTACCCTCTATGAATAGTTGACCTGCTGCATCAATGTTGATTTGACCTGTAGCGTCAATATCAATACCACCTGCAGTAGCATTAATATCAATAGCATCTGTACCGGTACCTGCTGATTCAAGAATTAAGCTAGAAGCTGTAGCACCTGTTACTGAAAGGGTAAGGTTCTCATCGGTTGCCCCAGAAGCGACCGTAATGTTAGATGCGGCAGCACCGTCAATTGAAAACGCGCCTGTTGTATCTGCAGCAATACCAGCTGTTCCGGCGTTAATATCAATGCCGCCACCTGCATTAGAAGTATTTAGTATGATTGCATCTGCAAGTGCACCATCTGAATTAATGCTTAGTTTGCCGTCTGCTGACGAGTGGATGTAAGTGCCTGCGTCATTAAATTCAATTTTCTTTGTATTAGCAATCAGCAAAGAATCAGCTGAACCGTCAACTCTAAAGATCTCTGTGTTTCCTGCGTCTGCAAATATTGCATCACCCGCTGAAGTTGACATGTCTATTTTAAGCGCTTGCTGCGTATTATCTTTTAGCGTTATTGAACCACCGTTAGCGTTTAACTCAATGTTGCCTTCAGCATCAATTACTGCATCAGTTGTCGCCCACGTAGTGTCACCATCAACATTAACTGTAAAAGTCGATGCAGCTGACTCGCCATAAGAAAGCTTAAGCTGTGTATTTGTCGCAAGAATTTCTAGTTTAGCATCTGGGTCTTTAACACCAATACCTACCATACCTCTTCCAGCAACACCGTCATTTAATGCAGGTCGAATAACCAAAAGTGGGTCTGGGTTTGAGTTGTTTGCTGAGACAGTATTTTGATCATCCGGATTGGCACCTTGATTGTTTCCTGCCCAAAACACACTATCCACTGCAGTTAAGCCGACAGAGTCTGCATTTCTAGGGTCTGAGAAAACATTAGGAGAGATAGAAACTGTCTTACCAACAGACAAACCTTGCCTCTCATTAATTAAAATAGATCCTGATGTTATAAAGGGTTGTCTTTCTGGGTTTGCAACAGTTGTATTATAAGTTGTAACAGAAACGCGTTGACGCTCAACATAAAGCGTTCCTGAAACTACAACGTCACCTAAGAATAAAACAGACTCACCGGGTGATCTTTGATTTCTGTTTGTACTGTTTCCATCAACAATCATCCATACATCTGTTCCAATTGAAGTTCCGACCGCGCCGCCGCCTGTAAGACCTGCAATTGTCTTAAGACGACCGACGTCGTCAGGATTGCCATCGTCGTTACCGTCGCCCGGTGTTACGAGACCACCTGAAAAATCAGCTGAACCACTTTTCATAAGAGCTAACTGAATTTTTGTACCAGTCCCTCCCAGTGCATTATCAGTGTGACCGATAATTTTTTGGGTTCTTACTTGTTTCGCTCTAAAATCTTTTGACATTATTTTCCTCTCTTAGGTGGCCGAAACAGGGCCAACAGCTCTCCAGACTATCTGAATGTTTGTATATGTTCCATGTGCTGTTTTGGATGCGCTGCTCTGAGCATTGAACGGGTGAATTTCCTGTGTGTTAACAGTAAATGCCCAAGACCCGGCAGTATTAGATAAACCTGTAACGTATGTATTTGCATTAAATGATGGAAGAACAGCACCACCAGGATCAGCTATTGTGGATACAGGCCCTGCTGTTGCATATATCGTTGGTGTCCCTGTAAAGCTACTCTCTAGTGTAACAGTCGCTGTTCCGCCATCTGCTACTGTAACAGTTCCTGTTTCAATCATTATGGTGTTAAACCTAGCCATCAAGTAAACCTGATTGCCTGAACATTAATTGTTCCAGTAAAATTATCTGAAAAATTAATAACGCATCCGGCTGTAGTGACAGACTTTACCCAAACATTGACGTTAGCTTGATCTAATGTGTTAGCATCTACTGTAGACATCACAATGGTAGCAGTCACATTTGGAATTCCACCAAATGACGTTGACCAATTAACTGTATGTTCATCTGAATTAGAAACACTAGAAGTAACAATTTCCATTTCAAATTCTTTGTCACTCACTAACTGTGTTCTAGGAAGGTGACGTGTATAAGGATATTTTTTAGACATCCTTGAAACGTCTCTAAATTTTAGCTTAAGCTTTGCCACGCTAGTCTCCTGACATTTTATCTGTAATAAGTATGTCGAGCTTAGCTTCGATTATAGCGATCGTGAGGCAAGTGTAGCTAATTTTGATCTTTCACCACGAGGTAGGTGAATATGTGACATTAATTCGCTATCTCTTAGACGATCAATTACAATCGACAACCCATTACTTTTTTTGTCTATATAGGGGGTGTCAATCTGATCAGTATCACCCATCAATACTATTTTTGAATTTTCTCCAACACGAGTTACTACCGTCTTGAGCTCATGAATAGTTGCATTTTGAGCTTCGTCTACAATAATAAAAGCATTGTCAAAAGTTCG
>Ga0115000_10001911_pt1 | contig 18180 bp, 17 predicted proteins | sample ArcticOcean_MG_C_6_FD_89690 | JGI IMG/M metagenome (GOLD analysis project Ga0115000, IMG submission 89690) | Marine microbial communities from western Arctic Ocean - ArcticOcean_MG_CB8_128 | ecosystem: Environmental > Aquatic > Marine > Oceanic | place: Arctic Ocean: Canada Basin | collected...
AACTATTAAAATTGATTTTTCTTTGGAAGGTGCAGAAAAAGATGTAAAAAAAAGAAAAGCACAAAAGAAAAAATCTAAATTTCCAAAGAAAGCACATAAGAGATGAGTGCAGAGAAAATAATTTATGGCTTCCATTCAATTACTAGCCTTATAAGAATAGACCCTTTTTCCATCAAGGAAATCTTTATTGATGAATATAGAACTGATGGCCGAGTTAGTGACTTAATGAAATTAATTGAAACACATAAAATTAAATATCACCTATCAAACAAACAAAGATTAGATGGCTTTGTTCCAAGCCAAAAACATCAGGGTGTAGTTGCAAAAACTTTTGAAGTAAAAGATAAATATATAACAATTGAAGATATCGTTGAGGCTGATCAATTAGAACCTCTTTTGCTTTTAATATTAGATGGTATCGAAGACCCTCATAATCTAGGTGCATGTTTTAGAGTTGCAGATGCAATGGGAGTGAATGCAATAGTATGTCCAAAAGATAATGCTGTTGGCTTAAATTCTACTGTTAGAAAAGTTGCATCCGGTGGTGCAGAGTCAATTCCATTTGTTGTTGTAACAAATCTTGCCAGAACAATAAGGTATTTGAAGGATAATGACGTATTCATTTATGGTACAGATGATCAGTCAAATAAATCACTAAATCAGATAAATTTTAATGGTTCAATTGCTCTTATTATGGGCTCTGAGGGTAAGGGTATGAGGCGTCTTACTAAAGAATTATGTGATGATATTTTTTCTATCCCAATGTTAGGTCAAGTTGAAAGTCTGAATGTAAGTGTTGCTTCGGGTATATGTCTCTACGAGATAAATAGACAAAAATAAGATATATATTTGTAAGAAAAAAAGGCTCCAATCGGAGCCTTTTATATTTGGCTCCCCAACCTGGGCTCGAACCAGGGACACATGGATTAACAGTCCATTGCTCTACCAACTGAGCTATTGGGGAATATCTTAGACAGCGAGCATTTTAGCACAAGATTGTAATAAGATTCTAGCCTTCTATTGCTTCTTTAATTCTTAATAATGCTTCTTTTAAATTATCCATTGATGTAGCAAAGGATATTCTAAAGTAGTTTTCCGCTCCAAAGGCAGATCCAGGAACCACTGCAACACCCTGAATATCAAGCAAATACTCACAAAAATCTATGTCATTAGCTTCTTTTATCTTTCCGAATTTGTGAAGCTTTTCAATTGCACTCTTGGCATATGGAAAGGAGTAAAAAGCACCTTGTGCATTTATACAGTTAATCCCTTCAATATTATTAAATGCATTTACAACAAAAGTGTGCCTTTCCTTAAAAGCATTAAGCATAGGAGTTATACATGTTTGATCGCCTAATAAAGCTGCCTCTGCAGCGGCTTGGGAAATAGAAGTTGGGTTTGATGTTGATTGAGATTGCAAAATGGTCATAGCTGAAATAATTTCTTTTGGGCCTGCAGCAAAACCAATTCTCCATCCAGTCATGGAGTAAGCTTTTGATACTCCGTTAATAATAATACAGCGATCTTTTAATTTTGGCTCTACCATAACAATATTATGGAAAGATTGATTATCAAGCCGTATATGTTCATAAATATCATCAGTCATTATGTAAATATCTGGATACTTTATCAATATATCAGCTAGCCCTTTAAGTTCAGTTTTTGAGTAAGTAGAGCCAGTAGGGTTTGAAGGTGAGTTAAGAATAACTATTTTAGTTTTTTTATTGATTGAATTTTCTAGTTGCTCAGGGGTCATTTTAAATGATTGTTCTATCCCACAACGGACTAGGATTGGAGAAGCTCCTGTTAGCTCTACAATATCAGTATATGAAACCCAATATGGAGTTGGCACAATTACTTCATCATCTGTATTTAATAATGCTAGAAAAAGATTAAAAATACATTGCTTCCCACCAACACCAACAATTACCTCATTTGTTTTGTAATCAAGCCTATTATCACGTTTAAATTTTTCAACTACAGCATATTTTAGTGAGGGCAGACCTGAAACAGCAGTATATTTTGTTAATCCATCGTTGATGGCTTTTATGGCTGCCTCTTTTATAAAGTCTGGTGTGTCAAAATCAGGCTCGCCAGCAGCAAGACTAATGATATCTCTACCCTCAGCTTTCAGTTTTGCAGCTTTAGCTGCAATAGCAAGGGTTGGTGACTCTTTTATTCGGCTGACACAGTTTGATAGAGTTATATTAGGCAAAATTTATTCCATATCGCATTAAAAAATTTATAACTAATTTTACTTAAAAACTCAACAAGTACAAATAACTTTTTATAAATATAAGATATTTTTTTTATTTTATATTGCTTATAATAGTTTTTCTAATTCAAGACCTCTAACTTCATCAATCAACAATAAATCTTTTTGGATATTTTTTGCTTTACTTAAGTTACCATTTTTATGGTGAATAAGTGCAGATCTAAACAATGAATCAGAATTATTTTTATCAAAAGAAATTGATTTTTTATATGATTCTAAAGCGATATCTAGATTTAGTAATTTTTCATTTGCAAATCCATACTCATACCATGCTTCTGTATTATTTTCTTCTGATTCTGTCCACTTTTTTGCTACTTTCGATAAATCACTCCAATCTTCTTTTGCTTTTGGAACTGCAATCTTCAAGAAAAATGGTTTTTTGTTTTCATCTTCTTCCCATAGTGCCTTACCTTTTATTAGAAAATCTTTCTGCTTATTTTTTTTTCTTAAATCACTAAGCCAATCAATTGGCATTGCATAGTAAGATCCGTAACCTGTCGTTTTGAATGTGTTGATACCTACTAGGTTACCTTTCATATCAAATAAACCACTTCCACTGGCACCTAATCTAAATTTAGCTGAACTTAGAATAATCTTACCTTTTTCATAATCATAAGTAGAAACAACATACCCACCTGAAGTTAATGGTACCGGTGCCCCACTTGAATGTCCTATTGCTGCTAAAGCTTGACCTTTAACTAAATCTTTACTTGAACCAATACCTATGGGTTCTCTATTTAGGTTGTGGACGCTAAAAAGGCATAAGTCATGCCATGCATCGACCCTAACATCTATAATAGAATAACTATCTTCACCTTGTGAAACCCAAGGATTTTTCGTTCTTCTTAATACGTGACAATTAGTAATAACTTCACCTTTTCCAACAATAACCCCAGATCCATATGCTAGACTTCCACTTTCTGTATAACCTCTTACCATGACTATTGAGCCAAACGCTTTCATCAAAGCAGCTTGGTCAAATGCATTAGCTAAAGAAGTATTAATAAAGAGTGTAATTAAAATAAAAAAGTATTTCATATTGTTCCAATAAGTTAATTAAGTTACGTATTCTCGACTAATTGTATCTATTAAAGTTCTCAAACTGTTAAAATAAAATATTTTCTGAAGGTAAATCGTGAAGCAAAAGTACCCTAATAGCTCATTTGAGTTGCACCAACCCTTTAAACCTGCTGGCGATCAGCCCAAAGCAATAGAGCAGTTAGTTCATGGTGTTGAGACAGACGAAAAATTTCAAACACTACTTGGTGTTACTGGCTCCGGGAAGACTTTTACTATTGCTAATGTAATAGCTAAAACAGGAAGGCCTGCTATTGTAATGGCCCCAAATAAAACGCTTGCTGCCCAACTTTATTCAGAATTCAAAGAATTCTTCCCAAACAATGCCGTAGAGTACTTTGTTTCTTATTATGATTATTATCAACCAGAAGCATACGTGCCTGGACGTGATGTTTTCATCGAGAAAGATTCGAGCATTAATGACCATATTGAACAAATGCGGCTTTCTGCTACCAAAGCATTATTAGAAAGAGATGACTCAATTGTTGTTGCTACAGTTTCAGCTATTTATGGTATTGGCGACCCTGTTGATTATCAAGGAATGGTTTTATACATTCAGGTTGGTGAGAAACTGCTCCAAAGAAATATAATTTTACGATTAGTTTCAATGCAATATACAAGAAATGATTTTGATTTTTCTCGAGGTTGTTTTAGGGTTCGTGGGGATATTATTGATATTTTCCCAGCTGAAAATTCAGAAACAGCAGTTCGTATAAGTCTATTTGATGATGTAATTGAGTCGATTACTGCTTTCGACCCATTAACTGGACAATTGTTTGAAAAAGCTAAGCGCTTCACTGTTTACCCATCTAGTCATTATGTCACTCCTAGAGATACAACTTTAAGAGCGATTGAAAAAATTAAGATTGAGCTAGCTGATCGCATTGCAGATTTTGTAAAGCAAGGAAAGCTTGTTGAAGCTCAGAGAATTGAGCAAAGAACAAAGTTTGATATTGAGATGCTTAATGAAATTGGGTTTTGTAAAGGGATAGAAAATTATTCACGGCATTTGTCAGGACGGAAAGCAGGAGAGCCTGCACCTACATTGCTAGATTACCTTCCTAATAATTCAATTATGATTATAGATGAGAGTCATGTAACAATACCTCAAATAGGTGGTATGTCGAAGGGTGACAGAGCGAGGAAAGAAAATTTAGTTAACTATGGTTTTCGTTTACCCTCTGCGCATGATAACAGGCCATTAAGATTTGAAGAGTTTGAAGCAGTTATGCGTCAATGTATTTTTGTAAGTGCAACCCCAGCAGATTACGAGGAAAATCATTCAAAAATCATTGTTGAGCAAGTGGCTCGACCAACCGGACTAATTGATCCAGAAATTGTTATTAAACCGGCTGATAGTCAGGTAGATGATTTGTTGGGTGAAATAAGGAAAAGGGTTGACCTTAAAGAAAGAACACTAGTAACCACGCTAACTAAACGTATGGCTGAGGATTTAACAGATTATCTTACAGAGCATTCGGTAAAAGTAAGGTATCTGCATTCCGAAATTGATACAATTGAGCGGGTGGAGATTATTCGTGACTTGCGACTAGGTAAGTTTGATGTAGTGGTAGGTATTAACTTACTTCGAGAAGGTTTAGATATTCCAGAGGTATCACTTGTGGCAGTTTTAGATGCTGATAAAGAAGGATTTTTAAGATCAGCCCGCTCCTTAATTCAAACATCTGGAAGAGCAGCAAGAAATTTAAATGGCAATGTAATTTTTTATGCCAACAAAATGACTAAAAGTATGCAAGCTGCGATTGATGAAACTCAGAGACGAAGAAAAAAACAGATAAAATTTAATTTAGACAATAATATTACCCCTGTTGGCATTACAAAAAAAGTTAAAGACATTATTGAAAGTGTTGAGGATGTTGAAGAGCATAAAAAAGAAGCAGCATTAAGAAAGGAAAATAGAAAATATGAAGATTTAACTGAGCCAGAGATAATTAAGGAAATATCAAAACTAGAAAAATCCATGCAAGTTTCTGCTAGGAATTTAGAATTTGAGAGTGCTGCAAGTATCAGAGACCAGGTTAAGTATTTAAAAGAAAAAATATATGGAGCGAATATCAAGGATAAGATTTAATTCATGAATCTCATTGATTTTATTATAAAAAACAATATAATACATACTCTTTAAATCCTTGCTTCACAACATATAATGTTGGAGGCTATAACCATAGGGAATTTTATGCGAAATTATGAACTAGTATTTATTGTGCATCCTGATCAAAGCGAACAAGTCCCAGCAATGATCGAAAAATATCAAGCATTAATCAAATTGAAAAAAGGCTTAATCCATCGTTTAGAGGACTGGGGAAGGCTTCAGCTGGCATACCCAATACAAAAAATTCATAAAGCACATTATGTTTTAATGAATATCGAATGCACCTTGGAAACATTAGCTGAGCTTGAGCACACTTTTAAATTTAATGATGCAATTATCCGTCATCTTGTTTTTGCTACTAAAGTTGCTGTAACGGTTCAATCACCAATGATGAGAGAAGAGAAGTCAAAATCTTTGGTTGGTGATAGCAAGGTCGAGGATAAGCCAATAAAAGAAATTGCTGACAAAACAACGAAAGATAAAGAGGGAGCATAACAATGGCTAGAGAAATGTATAAAAGAAGACGGTATTGTAGATTTTCTGCAGAGGGTATTAGCGAAGTAGATTATAAAGACGTAGCTTTATTGAAAGACTTTATTACCGAGAATGGTAAATTAATACCAGCAAGAATTACTGGTACTAAGTCTAAATATCAGAGACAATTATCAACAGCTGTAAAACGTGCAAGATTTTTAGCACTTTTACCATTTACAGATAAACACTAAGGAGCTTTTTTATGGAAATAATTTTATTACAGAACATCATAAACCTTGGTAATTTAGGCGATATTGTAAATGTTAAAGATGGTTATGGGAGAAATTTTTTAATTCCTCAAGGAAAGGCTAAAAGAGCTACTGAATCAAACAAGGCTGAATTTGAAACTAAACGTGTTGAAATTGAAAAACAACAAGCTGCATTGTTAAAGGCCGCACAGAAGAGAGTAAAAGATCTTAATGGTTTTATTCTTGAAGTGAAACAAAAATCAGGGATGGATGGAAAGCTTTTTGGGTCTGTTACAAATACGGACATCACTGAAGCTATAAATAATGCTGGACATGAGGTTGTTAAGTCAGAAATTAGAATGCCAGATGGGCCAATAAAAAACACTGGTGAGCATATGGTTTCCTTAATGTTTCATCAAGAAGCTACTATCGAAATAAAAGTAACTGTAATTGGCGAAGAATAAGACAATTATTTTTAATTTTTTAAGCTGCCAATAGGGCAGCTTTTTTTTTATTGGTTATAATAAAGCTATGTCTGATGATGAAATTAAAAATTTAAAATTACCCCCCCATTCTATTGAAGCTGAACAATCATTATTGGGCGGTTTATTAATTGATAACAACGCACTAGATCAAGTAGCTGATACTATCTCTGCGAAAGATTTCTATAAGCAAGATCATCGTTTAATATTTATTCATATAAGTAATCTCATTAATGCAAGTAGTCCGGCTGATGTAATTACTGTTGCTGAGTCTTTAGATAAAAATTCTGAACTAGCGTCAACTGGTGGAATAGCATACCTTGGAAGTCTTGCAGAAAATATGCCTTCTGTTGCTAATATTCGAGGCTATGCAAAAATTATAAGAGATAATTCAATCTTACGTAATTTAATTACTGTTGGTTCTGATATCGTTGAAGGTGCTTTTTTACCAAAAGGAAGGGATGCTCAGCAACTACTGGATGAAATGGAAGCTAAGTTATTTTCTATCGCTGAGTCTGAAAGTAATAGGTTGGGATATAAAGATTTTCAAGCTGTTATAGCACAGGTTGTAAGAGATCTGGAGGAAAGAGGACAAAATCCTGGAACTGTAACTGGATTATCCACTGGGTTTACTGACTTAGATAATTTAACTACTGGGCTTCATGGCGGTGAGTTGGTTATTGTTGCTGGAAGACCTTCTATGGGTAAGACTGCACTGGCGATGAATATTGCTGAAGCCTGTGGGGTAGATCAAAATAAAGCAGTAGCTATATTTTCAATGGAGATGGGGTCGGAACAAATAGTAACAAGACTACTTGGAGCTGTTTCAAAAGTGAATCAGCAAAAAATGCGAACTGGAAAAATGGATGAAGATGATTAGACAAAAATTGCTGATGGTTTAGGTAGACTTAATGAAGCACCACTTTTCATTGACGAAGGTTCAGCACTTAACTCTTACGAGCTTAGAGCTCGTGCAAGAAGACTACATCGCTCTACTGACGGGGGTTTAGGATTAATAGTCGTTGACTATATTCAGCTTATGTCTGCTCTAGGCGGGCAACAAGGTGAAAATAGAGCCACAGAAATATCTGAAATTTCTCGATCATTAAAGTCACTTGCTAAAGAGTTAAATGTTCCAGTTGTTGCATTATCTCAACTCAACAGAAATGTAGATAGCCGTCCTGATAAAAGACCCCAAATGTCAGATTTAAGAGAATCTGGAGCTATCGAGCAAGATGCAGACGTCATTATGTTTATATATCGTGATGAAGTTTATAATCCTGATTCACCTGATAAAGGAATTGCTGAAATAATCGTAGCAAAACAGAGAAGTGGTCCAATTGGTACAGTAAAATTAACTTTCATTGGTGAGTTCACGAGGTTTGAAAATTATGCTAACCCTGGATACGAATCTGGGTATTAAATTCAATGCGACCACTTAAAGCGACAATTAACCACCAAGCCTTATTAAGTAACCTTAATTGTGTAAAAAGAATAGCGGATAAAAGTAAGGTTATGGCAGTTCTTAAAGCAAATGCATATGGACACAGCTTATTAAATGTAGCTAAAACATTACGGACATCAGATGGCTTTGCAGTTTTATCAATTGATGAAGCAGTCTTGCTGAAAGAAAATTTTCCGAATCATACTGTATTATTATTAGAAGGTTTTTTTGATAAGGCTGAGGTTAACGTTGCCTCTAAATTAGGTATTAATGTCACCATTCACAATCAAAGACAGATTGATTTTATTGATAAGGTGAAGCCAGTTATACCAATCAATATTCATTTAAAAATTAATACAGGTATGAATCGATTAGGGTTTATGCCAGCTGAGATAAATTACCTCCTTGAATCATTAGCTAGTAACCCCTTCATTGGGGATATAGTTTTAATGACTCACTTTTCAACCGCTGATGAAGAGCTAGGCGTAGAAAAACAACTTACAGTTTTTAATGCTATTGCAGATAATTATAATTATCCTGCTTCAGTAGCAAATTCCGCATCTATTATCAGGTACCCTGAGTCCAATCTGGATTGGGTAAGACCAGGAATTATGCTCTATGGCCTTTCACCATTTATAGATAAAAGTGGAATAGACATAGGGCTGATACCAGCTATGTCTTTAACATCAGAAATTATCGCAGTTCAGGAGATTAAAGCTGGAGATTCAGTTGGATATGGGTTAGATTTTAAATCAGATAAATCTATGAGAATTGGTATTGTGGCGTGTGGCTATGCAGATGGTTATCCAAGACATGCTCGAAAAGGCACTCCTGTTGCTATTGACGGCCACCTTTCAACATTAATAGGTCGTGTTTCGATGGATATGCTTTATGTTGATATATCACAAATACCTCAAGCTAATATTGGTTCAAAAGTAGAATTATGGGGTGAGCAGGTTACTGCTGATTTGGTTGCTCAATTCTCTGACACTGTTGGATATGAATTAATTTGTGCTGTATCAGCTTCAAAAAGAGTCCCCTTGAGGAGCATTAATGCCTAAAAGTAAAATTGCTTATCAATGTACGGAGTGCGGTGGGCAGTCGACGAAATGGCAAGGACAATGCCCTCATTGCTTTGGTTGGAATACACTAGTTGAAAGCTTGGTCGAAAGTAAAGGTGTATCAAGATACGCTGCTTTAACAAAATCTAATGAGTTAACAAAATTAGACCAAGTTGAGACAACAGATGTATTAAAAAGACAAACAAAAATATCAGAGTTTGATAGAGTTTTGGGCGGCGGTTTTGTTCCTGGGGGAGTTATTTTACTAGGAGGTGATCCTGGAATTGGTAAGTCAACAATATTAATTCAAGCCCTTTCAAAAATAACGCAAGACCCAAATGAGGTTTGCGATGTTATTTATATTAGTGGGGAAGAGTCGTCTCAACAAATTGCGATGCGAGCAAAGCGACTTGAACTTGAAGTTTCTGATATTTCTATTTTATCTGAGATTAATCTAGAAAAAATAGTCAATACTATTGAAAAATATAAGCCCAATGTAGTTGTAATTGATTCGATTCAAACAATTTATTCTGAAGAGATATCATCAGCTCCTGGCTCTGTAACTCAAGTTAGAGAGTGTTCAGCTCAGCTAACAAGAATAGCAAAACAACATAGTATTACAATTATTTTAGTTGGACATGTTACAAAAGAAGGCACTTTAGCAGGCCCAAGAGTTTTAGAGCACATTGTTGATACAGTACTTTATTTTGAGGGCGATCCAAGTTCAAGTTTTAGAATGATTCGAGCATTTAAAAATAGATATGGTGCAGTAAATGAATTAGGTGTGTTTGCAATGACGGAAAAAGGCCTTAAGGAAGTAACTAATCCCTCAGCTCTTTTCTTATCACACCATCATAAACAAGTTAACGGCTCATGTATTACTTGTATTCAAGAGGGCTCAAGGCCTATGTTGATAGAAATTCAAGCTCTGGTAGATGGATCTCATGGGCATTCACCTAAACGACTCTCAGTTGGTTTAGATCAAAATCGATTAGCTATGTTACTAGCCTCTCTGAATAGGCATGCTGGAGTAGCATGTTACGACCAAGATGTATTTGTAAATGCTGTTGGCGGTGTGAAGATAACTGAACCAGGTGTTGATTTAGCTATATTATGCGCCATTGTATCGTCTTTCAAAGATCAGCCCTTAGATCCAAAAACTGTAATATTTGGCGAAATAGGTTTAGCTGGTGAGGTAAGACCTGTCCAACGAGGACAGGAAAGACTTAAAGAGGCTGCTAAATTAGGGTTCACACGAGCAATTATTCCAAAAGCAAACCAAGCTAAACAGAATATAAGTGGGATTAAAATTTTACCTGTAGAGACACTCGATCAGGCACTAGCCCTTATTGGAAAATAAAAAAATAATTAAGAATAGTCAGTTAGTGCCTAGCGAATCCAGTTGTAATTGAAAAAGGTGAGTAGGACAATTAAAAATTTCCTGAAATTTGATAATTTTATTTTTTGCTTAAGTAAATTTTCTGGGCTTACTTTCACAATTTTAGATAACAACATATAGTAAATATTTCCCATCATCAATCCAGGTTTCTGATTATTTCTATCAATATTAGGTAAATTATCCATTGCTAACTTATAAAAATATTGTGCATGTTGGGTTTGATTCTCTACCAAATCTTTTATTTTTCTACTTTTAGTATTGTTAAGAATTTCAGTTTCACTAATGTTAAATTTAGTAAGAACGTCTAGTGGAATATAAATACGACCTCTTTGAGCATCCTCACCTATATCTCTTATAATATTAGTGAGTTGTAATGCAATACCTAGGTTGTGCGCATATTTTAAAGTTTTGCTATCTTGGTATCCAAATATTTGTGCAGATAATACCCCAACGGTTGAAGCAACTCGATAGCAGTATAGTTGTAGTTGCTTAAAGTTCTCGTAGCGGTCGAAGTCAAGATCCATCTCCATACCATCGATAATTTCAATAAAATAAGCTTTATCGAGATTATATTCGCTAATATACAACTCCAAAGCTCTAGTTACTGGATGTTGTGGTTTCTTATCGTATAAGCGTTCAATTTCAGTTCGCCACCAGTCTAATTTATTCTTGCCAATTTTATACTCGTTCTGCCCGTCTACTACGTCATCAACCTCTCGACAGAATGCATAAAGGGCTGTGAGAGCATTTCTTTTTTTTTGACTAAGAAATATAAAAGCAAATAAAAAGCTCGAATGACTTTCTTTAGTTTTATGCCTACAGTATTCTTGTGGGGTCATTTTAAAAGAATACATCTACAAAATAATAGTAGCCAATCAAATTTAGATAGCTTGGGGGGGTTGACGAATAAATCACAATCAGCATTTTTCATTCTTTTGATTAATAGATTTGCTGCACTAATCATAATTTTCACTTGAAGATTAAGTCTGCCTTCTGTGCTTCCAATCAAAGGAAGACCTTTTAATATGTTTAGTTCTATTAGGGATAGCCATGATTGTTTAAATTTTTTCCAATTGGTGGTAAATTTTTTATCATGTATATCAGCTATCCTAAGATTAAATTTTTTCATAAAGCTTAATGGTATATATAACCTACCTTTTAGAATGTCTTCATGAATATCTTGACTTATACCGATTAGAGCGAAAGCATGACAAATTGAATTAGAATATATAATATTTTTTCTAGAATTTTTATTAAATAGGGCCAATATCATTTCACCTGCTGGTGCAGCTGCCTTATTAGTATAATCAATGATTTCATTGTAGTTCTTATAGCGCGTCTTCGATACATCCTGTTTAAAAGCATCAATAAATTTTTGAAATAATTTAATTTGAATAGAGTATCGATTTATTATTTTATAAATGTCCTTAAATAACGGGGTAACATTTAAATTATTTTTTTTAATTAAATTTAAGTTATCTTGATAAATTGCTATTTTTTTTAATCGTTCGCTATCTGATAAATTTCCTTCATCAGCTATATCATCAATAGTTCGGGCGAATTGATAAAGTATTATGGCCGTCTCACGGATTTCTTTTGGGTATAAAAAAGTTGCTACAGGAAAGTTTTCGTAGTGTTTTTTACTTTCTTTTCCTGCTTCCAAAGTTATATAATGCATCATAAATAAATTATGACATAGTTGTTAAATATTTTTACCATGGAAAAAATATGTTTGGTGTGATAGGTGGTACAGGATTAGGTAAAATTGAAGGATTGATTGTTGAGAAACAAGAGGTCATTCAAACTCCATACGGTGAGACTTCAGAGCCCCTCTCATTTGGATTTTTAGGTAAGAAACAAGTTATCTTTTTCGCTAGGCATGGAAGAGAACATAACATCCCGCCCCACTTAATTAATTATCAAGCAAATATATGGGCCTTGCAAAGTGTTGGTGTTAAAAATCTTATTGGTGTTAATACTGTTGGCTCAATTGAAGTGGATTTTATGCCTGGAGATTTTGTATTTCCAGATCAAATTATTGATTATACTTATTCTAGAAAAAATACTTTTTCTGATGGCATTATTAATGCTGTTAAACATATTGATTTTACTAATCCATTTGATAGTGCTTTGCGCGAGAGATTTATCTATACATCAAATAATTTAAAATTCAAAAATCATATTGATGCAACTTATGCCTGTGTTCAGGGGCCACGACTTGAAACAATTGCCGAAATTAATCGCTATGAAAAAGATGGAGCAAGTATTGTTGGTATGACTGCCATGCCAGAAGCTTCTCTAGCAAAAGAATTGGACTTAAATTATGCAATAATTTGTCCAGTTGCAAATCATGCAGCAGGAAGAGGGTTGAATAAGAAGGGTGTTTTTCATGAGGAAATAAATACTAACTCAAAAAAAATGGCTTCTAATATAGCTAATTTAATTAAGGGGGTTATAGAGTCTTATGGCAGTTAGAGAAATAATAAAGATGGGGCATCCCTTGCTGCTAGAAAAAGCACAGCCTGTAAATAATTTTAATTCTCCTGCTTTGCATAAATTAATTGAAGATATGATTGAAACTATGAATGATGCAAGTGGGGCAGGTTTAGCTGCTCCGCAGATTGCTGAGGGGGTTCAATTGGTTATATTTGGTGTTGATGAAAATGAGAGGTACGAAGAGGCAGAACCCATTCCTTTTACTGTTTTAATAAATCCTATAATAACGCCACTAACTAACGAAACTTACGATGATTGGGAAGGTTGTTTGTCTGTACCAGGAATGAGGGGCTTAGTACCTAGATTCAAAAGCATTAACTATAAAGGCTTCGATCAATTTGGTAAGCCTATTGACAGAGATGTAGATGGCTTTCATGCAAGAGTTGTTCAGCATGAATGTGATCATTTAATTGGAATTTTGTACCCTTTTAGAATAAAAGATTTGAGATCTTTTGGCTTCGAAGATACGTTATTTTCTGAATAAATACTTCTAGTAAATTGCCTCATATGATAAAATCCCTCACTTCGGAAGAGTGGCAGAGCGGTTTAATGCACCGGTCTTGAAAACCGACGTGGGTTCATACCCACCGTGAGTTCGAATCTCACCTCTTCCGCCAATTTTTGTAACACACTCCCTTTAAAATCAATGACTTACAAGATAATCACTACTTCTTTAGTGGTTTGATATACGGTTTGATATACAGTTGACCCCGATATAGTATAAGTATAAGTAGAAGTACCGGAGGCTTTACAGCTGAAGCACCAGGAACAGGAATACTTGCAAGTGGCAGATGTTTTGAAGCAAAGGCTAAGAAATTTTAATTTATCTTTTTATATGTAGAATATACCTTTATTTAACTCTGTAAATGAAGCAAAAAATAAGTAAAAACCTAAAAATTAATTCTATCTTTCTCAGTTACTAAAGGACGTTTTTTTACATATGTTTGAATTGAGAGAATATACTCTCCAATAATCCCTACAAAAATAAAAAGTAGCCCAAATAAAAAAAAGTTTCCAATAATAAATGGTGCTAAGCCAAGTGGATAACCATCCCAATTAAGTATTTTAAGAGTAGCGTAAGTTAAACCAATTAAAAAGCTGATTCCAGCCATCATAAAACCAATAATTCCTACTAACCTTAATGGTAGTACCGAATAACTAGTAAATCCTTGCAAAGCTGCTCCATACAAAACATACCAATTATTTTTGGAAGACCCATGAATGCGGACTTGTTCTTCATAAGGGATAGCTTTTATAACATAACCTAATTCCGAGACTATTCCTCTGAAATATGGATTGGGGTCATTTAAATTTTTAATATTTTGAATCACTTTTTTATCGTAAAGCCCATTGCCAGTTGCATCATTTAATAAGTCAATATCAGATATTTTTTTAACTATTCGATAATATATTTTTTTAATAAAATGACTAAAGAAGTTAATTTTACTAGATGTTTTAACGAGTTGGATAGCCATAGATCCTTGTTCCCATGCCTCAATTAATTTAAAAATTAATTCTGGAGGTTCTTGCATATCGCAACCAATTAAAATAGACGCATCTCCACTGGACTGAAATAATCCATGTACAGGAGATTTTTGGAATCCAAAGTTTTTATTATTTATAATTATTTTGATTCGCTTATCTTTAGCTACTAATTTTTTAAGTTCCAACACGCTATTATCTATGCTTGAGTTGTCAATAAATATAACCTCAAAATCATATTTTGATAAAGCACTCATTACTTTGACAAGCTGAGCGTACAATAACTTTATATTTTTTTCCTCATTCAAACAAGGAATTACAATGCTAATTAGTTTATTCATAGTCCATGATTTTAAAATTATTAGTTTTACGAAACATTAATCTCATAATGGTTAATATTAATAAGAATTAGCATAACCTATCATAAATGTTATGGACCAAATTTTACAGCACCATGTGGGTCCATACCATCAAATTTAGAGATATTTAAGGTTAATTCCTTATTATTATTGCCAATTGATTTTAATTGATCTGTTGTTAAGTTATATTCTGTGCAATATTTTTCCCATAATGGGAAAGTTGCATATTTTTCAAATAGCTTAAGATGTTTTTCAAATTCTTTTTTATTTCCAAGCTTTATATTACAGACCGCAGCGAAATAGCATGCAAAAGCATGATCTTTACGTACACGTAAAACATTCATAAAACCTCGTAATGCTAATTCATATTCTCCATATTCGATATCATTGTTGTAAATAAAATTTAATTCAAGATTAAAAATGTATTCCATTTCTTGAATATAAGCAGGAGTCCAATCCTCTGTTTGAATAACTGCTTTATGAAAGTCTGCACCCATTGTATTTTTAGAGATGTAACCTTTTTCTTGAGCAAGTTCATGCATTTCACTTCCAATTACAGGAGAAGCAATACCAATATTAAACCAATTTGCTTTAACCCTTTTTAAATTTTTAAGCCCATCTTTTATATCAGCTTTAGTTTCTCCTGGCATACCAATTATACAATTTGCATTCGTATAAATTCCTAAATCACGACAATCTTTAGCAACTCTTTCTGAAATATGTTTTTTTAAAGGCTTCTTCATCAACTCTTTTAGAACTCTTTCATTTCCTGACTCAACAGGCAACATTAAATGCCTTACACCAGCATTATGAAACGCTTGCAACATCGGAAGATCTAAAGCATACAATGTTAATCCATTTTGATATAAAGACTGGAGCTTTAATTTTCCCACTATTTCAAGAATACGGTACACACGATTTTTATCTCCCATTAAATGATCATCTTGAAAAATAATTTTCGTGGCGCCATAAAGGTCTTGTAATTTTCTTAAATCATCGCGGACCCTTTCTACACTGTGATACCGCATAGTCCTGCCGTGTGTGCGGTGAGCTGCACAGAATGTACATACAAAAGGGCATCCTCGAGATGTCATAATATGAAAAGCATGTTCTTGGCCATCATTAACACCATCTTCAAATTTTAAGTCTATTGGAGCCGCTGGATTTAACCCGTGTCGGTCCATATCACACAGGCCGTAATCATAAAAAGGGATTTCATCTAGATTTTCAATAAAATTATGCTTGGATATGAAGGGAAAAGGGCTCTTCAATTTTTTTTGTGTAGCCCAGCACATTTCCTTCTCTAAGTGCTTTTTTTTGTCGTCAGCAATTAATAATTCTAAAAGTGGTTTCTCACCTTCACCGATACATAAACCATCGAAGAAATCACAATTTAAAGTGTCATAAATATATTTTGAGTCATTGGTTGGTATATTACCCCCACCTAAGACTAAAGATTTAGGCCAAATCTTTTTTGAAGCTTTTCCACAATCCATGAAGTTATCAAATGAAGGAGAAAAAAGTGAGGATATACATATAAAGTCAGGTTTAAAATCTAACTCCTTAAGAAATTTTTTACAATATTCATAATAGTCATTGTAGTTAAAATCAGAAATAAGATTCAGCTCAACATTAAAATCTACCAGCTTTACGTCTATATCAATAAATTTTTTAAGATAAGCACTCATTGATAAAGGGCCAAGAGGAAGGTCTGTGGCAAGACTATTGTAGGCTTTACCATCATCTTTCTTATAGGAGCGACTGTTTGAATCTGGATTCAAAAAAGAGTCCATTGAAATATGCATAGGCACCAAAAATAGTACATGTAATTTATGAGGTATTATTTTTTTACCTTTTACTTTTTTATTTGGGAGGTGTTTGACTTTTTGTTTGGCAACAGATGGCTCTATACCCTTTGCCCATAAATTCTTATAGTAATCCCTAGACTTTCTAGCTTCTTTTAGCGATACAGTAGGGTAGCTTCCAACACCTCTAGCGTATCCTCGTCCGTTTTTATACAATCTAACTATCCAAGCCTTTCTACCATCTGCATATCTACGGTGGAATAAATTACCGCCATCACTAAAATCCATATGAAGCTTACCCTTTGGGCAAGTGGCGTTCTTTACAGTAAGATTATCGAGTAGGTTTTTTTTAGCCATATCGATATACGGTTTGATATACGGTCATGTATTAAATCATACTAGAGTACACTAGACTATACAAGACAGAACAGAACTATTAACAGTCGTTAGAAAGGGCTTTACTAGATGTTGTTAGACTGTATTAAGTTTGACTTCGGAGTTCACCTCTTCCGCCATTTCCTATTTTCCCATTTAATATCAATAACTTATGATACTATTTTAATGTTTTCAGTACTCTGAAACATGCTTACTTTCGTTAAAATAGGGTAAAAAATAGGTAAAAGAGGGGTTTTAAGTACCCATTTTCGTCATGAGTATACAGTTTGGTATACAGTATCGTTTTAAAAACTCACGATTTTCACTCATTTTATCGCTTAACATTACGCCCGAGTATACAGTTTGGTTTTTCAACTCTACCTAACATTTGCCCACTTAATTGTCTGGGGGTAAACTATTGTTATAAAATAGCTAGGTAGATATATTATGGAATTGTTTTTGTGGTTAATACTCATTGCAATTGGTATTTTTGGTATGTTCATATATGTAACAAAAGTAGTTAAATTCATTAAGACAGATAAAATTCATGACACTTCAAAAGAAAAAAAATTAAGAGAAGGGCAATTGGAAGAAGAGCTAGATAAGTATTAGAACACAAACAAAGTACCTAAACATTGGTGCAAAACTAGGACTAGATAACTCCAGTAAATGAATACAGAAGATAAAGCTTTAATAGAAAAACCAAGCCTTGATAGATGGGTATGGTTACTTAAAAGAACAGTTATGGATAACAACTGGAGTAGTCTTCATGAGGGGTTTAGGAAAGACAACTCATACTTCAGGGAGTTAGCAGATACTTTAGATTATGTGAATGACGAGGTTAACAATGTTCACCCCATGCACCAAGTAAGGCAATCTATTAATAGTTCTATTGGTGTATTCAAAGTCTTTAGAGAAGTGTTTGCAGTAGATATGTTTAAGATGCATACAGCTACTACTTATGATTCTAACCTTGTAATTTCTATGTTTAATAGAACAGTAACTTTTGAAGAAAATGATAAAGAGTTACTTAATGCCATTAAAGATTCATTCAATAAAAGAAAGTCAGATGGGTATCCTTTAGTAAATA
>Ga0115000_10001912_pt1 | contig 18178 bp, 15 predicted proteins | sample ArcticOcean_MG_C_6_FD_89690 | JGI IMG/M metagenome (GOLD analysis project Ga0115000, IMG submission 89690) | Marine microbial communities from western Arctic Ocean - ArcticOcean_MG_CB8_128 | ecosystem: Environmental > Aquatic > Marine > Oceanic | place: Arctic Ocean: Canada Basin | collected...
CAGCCAATGTTTTGGATCATAAACAGTATTTATTGCATTTGCACATTCAAATGTACAAGTACAATCTTTAGCAATTTTTTGAAACTCTTTTGCTTTTTTTGATTTAACTATATCAACAATATCTAAATTTGTATTATTAACTGAACCAATTTCTGACACGTCCCATAATTTCTCTACTTCACAACCTCTAACAATTCCATCTGGAAAAATTTCAACAAACCTTCCACCAGCTTTACAAGGAGAATATACTTTATCACTATCAATTCTTTTGATCGTTTCTAGAAATATCTTTTCCATTAATCTACCATTAAAACTTTTTCTCCAATTAACTGATGTTCTTTGATGTTGAAGTTTAGATAATCTTTCATAATCATTTTTAAGAGCTAGTTGCTCTTTAGCCGGAACATCCCTAAGTAAAATTAATTCATGAAAGTCGATTGGCCATGTTGCTGTTTCATTAAATAGCTCTTCTAAAATATGTTTATTATCTTCCGTAATAACGGATGCTAGTCTTAGAAAAAAATTTGGTTTACTTCTATATTTTTTCATTTCAGCAATTGTTTCTAAAACTTTTTCGTAAGCCCCATCAAACACTCTAACTTTGTCATGTATCTCTTTTGGTCCATCTAGAGAAATTGATAATGTGAATTCTGTATTAGGATGTTTTTCAATCAATTCAGGAACAAATTTTTTGATTCTATCAACATAAAACCCATTACTTTTAATACTTATTCTAGGAACGTTGCAGCTTAAAATTATATTATCAATTATTTCTACAAAATCTTTTCTTAAAAAAGGTTCACCTCCTGTAACAGTTAAATGTAGTAAACTATTTGCTTTTTTAAAAACTTCACCCCACTGCATTGGTGAGATTACAGGTGTTTTTCTTGCATCAACTGCAGCATGAATGCAAAATCCACAATGCATATTACATCTACCATCCACATATATTACCGCATAATTAGGAATTTGTTGAAGAAAAATAGATTTAAAAATTCTGCTTACTATGTTTAAATTTTTATACATCATGAATTTTCACTATAAGCTTTTTTTATTTTATCACAATATATCATAATCACACTATTTTGTGGTGACTTCTTACTAAATATGTAGATAATCTATATATTATAAGTTAATTAATCCAACTACATTAAATGAAGTTTAACTTATTAGTAATATTATACAGTGAATGTATTAATAATACTAAGAGTGACAATGTGCTGAGGGGTATTTTAATTATTTATTATTTTAAATTTAAAATATTGAATTTATAAATTTCATTTGCCGCAGTATATATATTTTTTTTTGCTGACCAGTTTAAATTTTTTTTTAACAAAGTATTATTACCTAATAAACTTTTTTTGATTATATTTTCAGTAAAATTAACATTAATATTTAATTTATTTTTTTTAATAACATATTGAATAATTTCATTAATAGAGGTATTTTTTCCAGAGCTAAAAATTAATTTGTCCAAGTTAACCTTACTAAACATAAGCTTAATAAGCCCATGACAGATATCTTCAGCATGAGAAAAATCAGCATAAATATTTGCTTTCTTAATACTTTTTAAAAAAGAAATATTTTTTTTGATAATTGCATTTATAATCCTCGGTAATATAAATTTAGGGTTCCTAAATTTAGAGTCATGATTAAAAAGTATTGCATTTGTATAATTAATTTTTTTTTGTTTTTTATATTTAAGCATCATAGCATCACTTTTAATTCTAAAATTTGTATAATCTGTAGTTATAATTTTTTGAGACTTTTCATCTACTAAACCACTTTTTTTTTTAAATATTTGTGAAGAACTGCAAAAAATAAATTTTGCTTTTGAGTTAGCTTCAAATGTGGAGTAAAAAATATTTTTTGTAGCTATGAAGTTTTCTAAAAAAAATATTTTATAGTTTTTTTGAAGATAAGAGGGATTATTAGCTGCTAAGTGAACTATTATGTCTGGTTTTACTCTGGAAAATAATAGATCTAATTTTTTTTTATCTAATAAGTTTTCTTTTATAAAATTTGCCTTTCCATAGAATTTGGGCTTTTTCTTCTTATAAAAAATAGTTAAATTAATCTTTTTTTTTTCCAATAAACGTATTAATATTTGACCGTCTTGACCTAATCCACCAGTAATAAATACATTTTTTGTCAATCTTTTAAGATTTTAATTGTTAAAACAACACTTTTTATATATTTAAATACATTACAAAAACATATTAATATAATTAAATCTTATTATTTTGAAAATTAAAAACTGTAGATCCTGCAAGAGTAAGAGTCTGATAAAGCTTTATACTTTAGGTAAACAAACACTTACTGGGGTTTTTCCACCAAATAAAAATGCTAAAATTACTAAGGGAGAACTTAGTATGGTTATTTGCAATAAATGCAAACTGTTACAGCTTGAACACAACTTTGATGCTAACGAAATGTACGGTGAAAATTATGGATATATGTCATCACTTAACAAATCGATGATATCCCACCTTAAGTTAAAAGCATTTAGTTTAAAAAATAAATTTAATTTAAAATCAAATAATAATATTTTAGATATAGGAAGTAATGATGGAACTTTTCTCTCTTTCTTTAATAATAAATTTAAATTATTTGGATGCGATCCTACTATAAAAAAATTTAGCAAATATTATAGAAAAGATATAAATCAATTACCTCATTTTTTTTCTTCCAAACTATTTAATAATAAAAAATTTGATTTAATTACCTCTATATCAATGTTTTATGATTTGCCAGATCCATTAAGTTTTGCAAAAGAAATTAACTCTATACTTCATAGAAATGGAGTATGGCATATTGAGCTTAGTTATATGCCGATGATGATTAAAAACAGATCTTATGACACAATATGCCATGAACATCTTGAATATTATTCACTTAAATCTTTGAAATATTTATTGGATAAAGCTGGATTAAAAATTATTAACCTTTCCTTCAACCAAATTAATGGAGGAAGTATTGAGCTTGATATTTCAAAAAAGAAATCAAAATTAAAAGAATGTAAGTATCTAATTAATTGGGTTTTAGAAAGTGAGCGATTAAACAAATATAATGAAGTTGGAAAACATAAACTCTTTTTTAAAGAGTGTCAAAACCATAAGGTTTTATTAAAAAAATTATTATTAGTATTAAAAAAACAAAATAAAAGAATATTAGGTTATGGAGCCTCAACTAAGGGAAATGTTTTACTTCAATACTGCAATATAAACTCCGATATATTAAATTATGTTGCTGAAGTTAATAAATTTAAATTTAATAAATACACACCTGGCTCAAACATTAAAATTATTTCTGAAAAGGAAGCTAAATTAAAAAAACCAGACTACCTATTTGTGCTTCCATGGCATTTTAAAGATCATATTATAAAACGAGAGCAAAAATTTTTAAAAAATGGTGGTAAATTAATTTTCCCTCTTCCTGATATAGAAATTATTTAATTGAAATGAAAATTTGTGTAATAATTCCAACTCTAAATGAGGAAAAAAATATTGAAAAAATATTTTCAAAAGTAAAAAAAACTAATATTAAGTTAGATATTTTATTTGTAGATGACAACTCAAATGATGAATCACAAAAATTAATAATAAAATTAAGCAATAAATATAAAAATGTAAAATATATTTTCAGAAAAAATAAGGTTGGTATAGGTTCGGCTCATAAAGATGCCATAAAATATGCTTATCAAAAAAAATATGACTTATTGATAACAATGGATGCTGATGGAACACATGATCCTAAATATTTTAAAAAGATGATTAAAAGCTCCAAAACATATGATTATGTTATCACCAGTAGGTTTATAAAAGCTGATTTAATTAAAGACTGGCCTCTTTTTAGAAAAATTATCACATATGCGAGACATGCCCTGGTTAAAATTTTCCTTGGGATGAGTCTTGATGCATCAGGTGCATACAGATGTTTCTATACTAAAAAAATTAGTCTCAATGATATCTTAAAAGCAGAAAATAATGATTATGCTTTTTTTTGGGAAGTTACCTATATAATTAAAAAAAGAGGCTATAGTATATGTGAAATACCTGTAAAATTAATATACAGAAAGCTTGGTAAATCTAAAATGAAGTTCAAACATATTATTTATTCATTATTATATTTATTTAAGATCTTTATTTTTCAAAAATAATAATGACAAAACAAAATACAACAAATTCTGGTTTTTTTGGTAAAATTGAAAAACTAATTAGGGTTATACCTCACATCTATATTATTTTTAGACACCTTGTGCGTTTTACTAACTATTTTGAGGAAGATTTTTTCTATTTAAAAAAAATTTTTAAAAATAAAAAAATTAATATAATTGATGTTGGAGCATCAGATGGAATTTCTGCGCAATTTTTTCTTAAAAATTTAAACTGTAATAAAATTTTTTGTTATGAGCCTCAAAAAGTTTTTTTTTTAAAACTTCTTAGACTTAAAAAATTATTCAACAATATAATTCCATTCAACTATGGTTTGGCTAAAAAGAATTATAAAATGGAAATTTTTTATCCCTTTGTCAGTTTTTTCGGGTTTAAAGTTTTTTTACTAACCTATTCATTTGCAGTAAAAAAAGAACTTCAAGATCAAATTAATTTAGATTTTATTATTAAACCTAATATTGAAAAAAGCAAAATTTTAGTAAAAAGATATATACTGGTAAAAGATAAAATAGATTTGATTAAAATTGACACTAACGGTAGTGAATTTGAGGTAATCGATACTTTATTAAAATTGATTAAAAGAGATAAACCCATCCTAATTATTGAAAATAATAATATTTCTACAATTTATCATAAATTGAAAAAATTTGGATACAAAAAATATTATGTAATAAATAACAATTTAAAAAAACATATAAAGCAAGATAGTGCAAATATTATTTTTAAATAAAAATTTTTTTTTAAAAAATTATAAAATTTTTTTATTAATTTTTATTTTATTTCTAATTTTTTATAGAAGCCCATATATATTCATTAATGGCAGATTTGTAGCCGAAGAAGGTTCTTTCTGGTTTAGAAATGCATATCTATTTGGTCCCATAAAGGGATTTACACAAGTTTTTGTTGGAAGTGGTTATTTTAATTTATGGCCTAATATATCATCTGTTGTTGCAACCTTTTTACCACTTGAGTTCTCACCTCTAGCAACAGTTTACATGTCTTTTTTGGTTAATTTATTTCTTGTAATTTTTATTATTTATGGAAAATCTAACTTTATTATAAGCGGCTTTGACAAACTTATTGTTTGTTTGCTAACACTCGTAACCCCACCCATGGTTGCTGAAGTTTGGTTAAATACTTTAACTTCCCAAGTCTACTTTTCAATGATTACAATTTTGATTTATTTTCAAATTGAAAACTCTAATAATATCTTCAAAAGTTTGTCTCCAATCATTCTGTTAATTTCAGGCCTAACTTCTTTGATACCATGTGTTTTTTTACCATTTTTTATTTATAAATGGTATTTCCAAAAAAATTTTTCAAATTTACTTAACTTTATAACACTTGGTTTTGCTACATTGTTTCAATTATGTATTTATTCATTTATCAAGATTAATAGTTTAGAGTTTTCAGGTAAAAACTTAAGATATGATATTACTTTTGATAAAATTGTCAGTTTTTTTTACAATGTAATAATTAAAACCTTCTTTGGAAGAGATTTGACTCAACTATTTTATTACAAATATTTTGGTATGATTAATTTACCAATTTTGATTGCTTTATTATCTTTATTAATTTTAATTATCTTAAAATTTAATTATAAAAAAATTAAGGAAGATAAAATATTAAAATTTTTAATATTATTTTTTTTAATACAAAGTTTATTTGTAATTTATGGAGGAAAAGATAATCAAGTACAAGGAAGGTTTGCATTAATACCCAGTATTCTATTACTGTTTATCACTTATAGATGTTTTCAAATCACAGAGGGGTTTAAAAAAAAAATTTTTGCATTATTAATATTTTTTTCACTCACAATAGGTTTTTATGAGTATAAAATTAACAATAAATATAAACAATTTTTAGAATGCTATAATTGTCCAATTTGGATAGATGAGCTAGATAAATGGAAACAAGATAAAAATTATAAAATTAAAATTTGGGATTATCCAAGAAAATATATGTTGTTGAATTAATACATAAATGGAAAAATATTCTTACAAAAATATCATATTATTATTTTTAATTTCATCTGTTATATTTACTAGCAAATGGTTTTTTTCATTTTATTATTTTAATGACTCTATAGATATAAAGATAATATTTGATGCAGAAGTAGATGGATATTTTTATTATTATTATACTAAATATATTGCAGATTTAAATTTTGTTGATTTATTTACCAATAATGTAGGAAATTCTGTTGCAGGCCAAGCGTTTAGTTCACTATTGCTTCACGCTATTCTACTAAAATTTTTTGGTCTTTATGGTTTTTTAATTGGAGATTTTATATGTATTTTTTTATTTCTTTTTATATTTTACAAGATCTGTTGCTTACTAAATTTTACAAACTTGTTCAGCATATCAATGCCATTATTAGTGTTTTGTATACCGCTAATAATCGGAATTTCTTTTTTGAATGAATTTTCTATATTACAAAATTTCAAGCATATTTATAATTTGCGATACCCAAACCCAATGGTATCAAACTTATTTCTTTATTTGTTTATCTATTTTTTATTAAAAATGGATAAAAATTATGTTTTAAGTTTTAAAAATATGGTTATTTTAAGCATAATCTTAAGTATAACTTTTTGTTCATATTTTTATTATTTTATAGCTGAAGTAATTACTTTTTTTTTATTTATTCTTTACAAAGAAAAGAGTAGATTTTTTTTTCAATTTGGAAAGAAAATTAAATTATTATTATTTTCTTTATTTATTTTTTTTATAATCTCATCTCCATTTATTTTTATACTTATAAATGCTGAACCTGACTATATGGAAAGAGTTGGTTCTTTAATTGTTAATGATAATAAGAAAAAATTACTTTTAAATCATTTTTTTGCAAAAATTTTTAGTCTAAATTTTTTAATTATATTTGCTATGAATATTTTGATTACAATAATTCTTAAATTTAAAAAATCAGTTAATATAAATTTTAAAATAATTTTTGATCTATTTTTTATTTCAACAGTAATTTCCCCAATTTTGTTTATTCAGTTCTCTCCTAAAATTGTACCATTATATTATTTTAATTTTACAATTTTTATTAGTTTGTTTTTGGCTCTTTTTTTTGGGTTTTGTTTTTTAATTCAGAATTTTTTTCAAAAAATAACTACATGCAAACGTATTTTGTATTTAAATTATTTTTTAATTTTATCATTATTTCTTGTAAATTTTACTTACCGTTATACAGAATATTCATCACTAAAATTAGATAAGAACTATACACAATTTAGAAAAAATTTTTCTTTGGTAACAAATAAAATAAAAAGTCAAAATAATTTTAATAACATTGTGACATTTGATGATAGATTAATGATTTGGGCTTCTTTATATAACTTTAAAAAAATACCCCTTATGAGTGGTGTATTAACTTCTGTACCACACCAAACTATTGAAAATGCACTCTTCGAATCTTTTAAATTATTGGGTTTGAATGAAAATAATTTTTTAGAAATTTTCAAGAATAAAAAGTCAAGCTGGCGTTTTCTTAATCGATATACCCAAATTTTTTTCTGGTATAGATATAGTGCTAACTCATTAACTACTCACAATAATTCAACTGATTTTGATAAAAATGATTTAGAATTTATAAAAACAATTTCACCATTACACTCTCAGTCTTTGGCAATTCCAAACTATGAATTAACAAGACTTAAAATGGATTTTATTGACTTTAAAATTTCTTCAGACTTTAATCCAAATTATATAGTAATTTTTGATAAAAAAATGATTAGCATGATTAAGAAAAAATTTAATAATGAATGTTATATAGTGAACAGCAAAGATTTGTTTTTTTTAGCTTTGCATAATAATAATTGCTTATAAATCGAGGTTAATCAAAATATAAGTGGATTCAAAAATTGCGTAATTTTCAAATTCTTTTACCTATCCCTAAGTATAATTAATACGACGAAAGTATTTGGTTCAGTTATAGAGTTGAGTTATAAACAAATATAAGTATAAACATGAAAAAATATATGTGCCCTCGTGGTGAAATTGGTAGACACAACGGACTTAAAATCCGTGCCTTTTTGGAGTGCCAGTTCGAGTCTGGCCGAGGGCACCACTTTAATGATTAGACCTTCAATTATTTCAGATACTTCTAAACAATGTTTAAAAATTAAATTATTTTTATCCAAGAGATTAAAACTATATAGTTTAGCAAAATCTAATTTATTTATAATTATTGGTGGTGATGGTTTTATGCTTGAAACTTTAAAAAAAAAAAAATTTTCTAAAAACAATTTTTATGGAATAAATGCAGGTAATTATGGATTTTTAATGAATAAATTTTCCCCAAAAAATATTATTAAAAATTTAACACAAACTCATAAGATTATAATTTCCCCTCTAGAAATGACAGTTAAAACTAAAAATGGATCTACTAAAAAATCTTTAGCAATTAATGAAGTTTCAATTTTGAGACAAAGTAGACAAGCCGCATCTATTTCAATTAAAAATGGATCTAAACAAATAATTAAAAACCTGATTTCTGATGGTGTGCTTGTTTCAACACCTGCTGGTAGCACTGCTTACAATCTTTCTGTCCATGGACCTATATTAAGCTTAAATTCAAAAAAGTTATCTATCGCTCCTATTAGTGCGTTTAGACCTAGAAGATGGAAAGGAAAAATTGTAAGTGATAGATCAAAAATAACTATTAAAAACTTAGACTGTACAAAAAGACCACTAAGCGCAGTTGCAGATAATATTGAATTTAGAAATGCTAGGTCAATTTCGATTAAAACAAATTTTAAAATTAAGTTCAATCTTCTATATGATAGAAATAGAAGCCTTCAAAAAAAAATTAAAGTAGAACAGCTGAGAAAAGAAATAAATTAATATGTGTTATTTAAAAAGATTGTGGAATTTTTTAATAATTAAAAAAAAATATTGGTTCAATCCTATGTTATTTGCCTTAATAATATTTAGCTTCCTAACTATTATAAGTAAAGGCTCTGACTTTGCACCATTAATTTATAGTATTTTTTAAATGGGTATTGAGTGACTACAGTCTTTATGAAATTAAAAAATTATTTATTAATAATAGTTTTTTATTCACTATTTTTTTTGGTTGGAGATTTAATCTTTAGTAATTTTATTTATAAAAAAGATGTAAATATTAAATATAATTGTTTTGAATATAAAAACTATTTACTTAAAGAAGATTCATATCATGATTATTATTTACAAAAAAATTGTATTGCAACAGAAAGGCAGCGTACTGTCCTACCTTATAAAGTATTTACAGATCAAGATGGTTATAGGTTTTCTGGTAAAAAAAGATCACTTAAAGAAAATAATTTAGTCTTTCTGGGAGATTCTCACACATACGCTATGGGAGTAAATTTTGAAGACTCATTTTCAGGCATAGTAGAAGAAGATATCAAGAATTATGGTGTGTACAATTTAGGGGTGCCAGGATATGGAATACAAAAACATTATTATAATTTAAATGAATTTTTTAAAAAAAAAAATGCCTCTAAAATTATTCTAACATTAGATATGACTGATATCTATGATGCAGCAAATAGATGGAGATTTATAGCAAACACAAAATCACCCGTACTAAAATCTAAGCATACAAATAAAAAGATTAGTGACTGGAAGGCCATGCAGAACTCAAATTTTAAGGGGTCAAAGATTATAGTTTTTCAAGTTAGAAATTCTTTAAGATATATTAAATTAAAGATAAGATCTATTAACAAAAAATACAAAAATGTAGTTTTAAAAACTGAAATAGCTAATTATACATATGTTGATTTAGATAAAAGATCACCACTTAATTACTTAAGTAAAGATGATTTTAAGCGTGGTGTATCCATTATAAACCTATACCTTAAAAAGATTGCTAATTTGGCCGAAAATAATCAAGCAGAATTATATATAATGATATTTCCGTGGCCTGAAACATTAATTTATGGCCAAGAAAAATTTAGCTGGGAAAAATTTAATTCTAATTTATGTAAAAAAAATAAGTGCTCTAATGTTATAAATTTATTTGATGATTTTAAAAAAATTAAGAGTGAAAATAAAAATTGGAAAAATTTGATTTATATAGATGAAGATATACATTTTAACAAATTTGGTAATAATTTAGTTGCAAATAAAATTATCAAGGAAATTAACAACTAAAATATAATTTCAATAGATTATTTATGCAAATAATAAATGATAATTCCTGTAGTTGGATAAATGATCTACCTATTAGAACAAATATTAATATACTAAAAAAAGATCAAAATTGTGATTGGCTAATAATTGGAGCTGGTTATACTGGTCTATCTGCAGCTAGGAAATTATCAGAACTGAACCCAAATCACAAAATTATTATTGTTGATGCCCAATTAGCTGGTGAGGGTGCTAGTGGAAGAAACTCAGGTTATCTCGTGGACACAACTCTTAATGATGGTTTTACATCTAACAAAGAGCTTATAAATTACAAAAAAAAAACTGATATATATAAATTGGGCATTGATACAGTCAAAAAATTTATCACTGAATACCAAGTTGATTGTGACTGGAATGAATCTGGAAAGTATTTTGCTTCATCCAATAAAAAAGATTATAAAATTTTGATTAATTTTGCAAATACATTAAAAAAACTTGGGTTTGAGAATGATCTGCTTGATAGGAATAGTTTAAAAAATAAATTAGGTACTGAATTTTACAACTTGGCTTTATATACTAAAGGAGGAGTTTTGCTGCATCCAGGAAAGCTGGTTAGGGCAATGCTTAATGCATTACCAAATAATGTTGAGTTATTTGAAAATTCAGCCATGCTTAGCTGGGAAAAAGATGGTGGTTATATTCATTCTAAATTTAAAAACTGTAAAATAGTTTCTAAAAAAATTATTTTTTGCACTAACGGTTTTTTAAAATCCTTAGGAGTAAAAGCTAATTATAATTTTCCATTAACTTTAACAGCAAGTATGACAAGACCACTATCAAATATTGAATTTAAATCTTTAGGTGAACCCAAAGAATGGGGAGTTTTACCAATTAGACCTATGGGCGCAACCATCAGAATGACAAAAGACAAACGAATTTTAATTAGAAATACAGCAGAAATCTACAATCCATTTAAAATGCAGAGTGATGTTCTAAAAAAGAGATCTATTAAACAAAAAATTGGTATTAAAAAAAGATTCCCAACATTTCCAGATGACATTATTCAATCAAGCTGGTCAGGTGTTGTATCTAGAACTAGAAACAGTTCACAAATATTTGAAAAAATTAATAATAATACATTTGTTGCAGGATGTTATAATGGCTCTGGTATTGGTGTAGGGACTTTATTTGGTGAACAAATTGCTATCAAAGCAAGTGGTAAAAATACAAATGAAATTGAAATTATTGAATCACAAAATAAACCAACATTCCTACCACCAAACCCTTTTTTAATCATAGGTGTTAAAGCCAGGTTAATTTTTGAACGTCTCAGAGCATCATCTGAAATTTAATTTCTTAAATTATATCTATTTAATAGAATCTTTTTTACTAAAAATTATATAGCCTAATTTCTTATTCACCAAAATATGATCTGAGCCAGTCACACAAGGAGTTTTTATTGCCCAGCAGCCACTAAAATTTATTGGAATATAAACTTTAGTTTTATGATTCAACTCAACTTTATTGTAACTCTGTTTGGGACTAAAAAATAAAGGAAAATTATTATATTTAACAATTTTTAAATCTTCATTAATTCTTTCAATATTTTTTGAATAAAAAATAATAAATGAAACTAAAATTAAAGAAATTATTACTTTTCTTCTTTTAATAAAAATCAATTTTTTTTGACTAAGATAAAAACAAACTGGAATAAAAACCATTATACAAAATAAATAATAACCACCATATCTCAGTGCTGGGTGATTATAAAACCATTCAAAAAACAAGGTTAATGTTATTACAAATAGAGTTATTAAAGTTTTATTTTTCCTCTTGTTGGGTAAATTTCTTGCTGTTCCTCGAAATAATATTAAAACTAAAATAATTAAAAAGACTATACCACCAATTAACTCTTTAAATTTATATAAAAAATATCTTTCATACCAGTTTGATACCCAATTAAATCCTTTTATATATTCTCCCGGATTCTCAACTCTGTATGTACTTGAAGCGCCTGATTTAGACCATTGTTGGTACCAATTATTCATCATTTCCACATGATCTTTTTCTAAAGCCCAACTTAGTTGATTGGTTAAACAGGTTGTTTTAATGGGATAAATTGCACAGCCAGTATAAGCAAGGTTTATAGATAGAAGTAAAAAAATAGTAATTATTGAAAAAGCAAAAGTTCTATTAAAAATAGCAAGATTTAATATTTTTTTATAATCATATAGAAATAAAAAAGGCACTAAAAAAAGAAAATTAAGTATAAAAAATGATTTAAGCGTTACGGTGTATGTGATTATTAAGACAATCATTAAAAAATTGGATTTGAATAACGGACTTTTAATATCAAGCTGCAATGTTGAGTAAATTAATGGAAAAATAGTCATTAGTATCATTTGACTAGATAAGTCAGTTCCATAACCACCAATTCTACTAAATTTGACATTAATAAATAAGATTAAAAACAAATAAAAAAAATGTTCAAATTTTAATTCTTTAGTTTTATTAAATAAAAAAAAATCTAAAATTAAATAATTTATAAAAACTAATGTGAACCAACCCAGGGAATGAAATAAGTAATATTTAATATAAGGTAAAAAAATTATAGAATTAAAAAAAAATAATGAGGAGTGATGTTTGTATCCATGTTGAAATTGACCCAACCCCATAAAAATTTTATTTTCAGTTAATCCTAACGAGTATGTTAAATGGTAATAATTGAAGTCATCATGATTTCTAATAATCAATAGACCAATAAATAATACTGAAAAAAGTATTATAAATCTTTTTAGTTTAAAATAATTTTTTTTATTTTTTATATAAAAGATAAAAGATGATATTCCTATAATATGAATAATTATATTATGTATATAGCCATGTTTGAAAAAAAAAATTGTAAAATATGAAATTGTTGTCAAAAACAAAATTCCCAATAAACCTTGATAACCTAGATTAAAAGCCAAAAGATCTTTGTTAATGATTTTAGATAATAAAAAACCATAACCCAAAATAGAGAATGATATAATTAATGCAGAACAGTATAAAAGAATATAGTTAGTCATTATTGTTATATTTGTTACTTTATAATGTTACTAAATCCAACTTTTGTTTTCCCAGTCTTTCGTTGCCATTCTCTGTGATTAAATAGGTTTCACCTAAATTCATTGCTAATTGGTTATCTGAGTCCATTAATATCATATGCATAAAGAAAACATTACCAGGCTGAATAACATAAGGATTGCCCGTGTAAAGCATTGGCCAGTCCATCCAATTTGGAGAAAAAGTTGAACCTAGTGAATAACCACAGGCATTCATTCTTGCTTTATTAAAGCCGATAGCATCAAAAGTTTTTGCGTGTACATCAAACACTTCACCAATTGTATTACCTGGTATTAATTTTTTTTCACAATTAGTTAAAGCCTCAACACAAGCTTTATGCATTTTGATATGTTTTGGATTAACTTTTCCAATAGGAATAGTTCTAAACATAGCTGAATGATAATGTTTATAAGTGCCTGCCCACTCAATACTTAATTGATCATCTTTAGATAAAAATCTTTTTTCTGCTTGATATCTGCAAAGTAGAGCATTATGACCAGAACCGATAATATAATTATTTGCAGGATAGTCACCACCACCCTCTAAAACAGCTTTTTGCATTTCAGCTAAAATTTTTGCTTCGCTAGCTCCAGCTTTTGTAAATTTCCAAGCTTCATCTAGAGCTTTATCAGCTAGCTCTGCAGCTCTCTTTACATAAATAATCTCTTCAGGAGATTTGATGACCCTATGTTTTGTAATTAATTCTGATTGATCTTCAATTTCACAATAATTTTCTAAAGATTTATTTAGTCTTAAAGCATTACGACCAGTCATCCCATAAGCTTCATACTCAATACCTATTTTTTTCCCTTTTAAATCAAGCGCATTCAATATTATTTTAAGATCATCAGTAGGATTAGAACCATCTTTATCAACCCATACCCTAATATCTTTAATGTTTGATGTATTTTGCGCCTGTCTTAAATCAGGTGCTCTTGTTAAAAGAATAATATTTCCCTTTTGATCTAAAATCAAAGTTTGGAAAAAAACATAACCAAATGTATCATAACCTGTAAGCCAATACATAGACTCCTGTCTAAACATTAAAAGAGCATCAAGTTTGCACTCTTTCATTGACTTTAAGGTATTTAATTTTCTGTTTTGAAATTCTTCTTCAGTAAAGTGTAACGACATTAATGAATAATGGCTTTAGTTAAACCTAAACTTTCTATTTTTCCAATGTAGAGACCTTTACCTAAAATAGGCACAACCCCAACTGTAGATCCTGTAAAAACATAAAAGTTTTTATTGAGATTAATCTTATCTTTTTTAAGTTTGTTAAGAACAAAACGAAGTGCATTTAAAGGATTAATATAAACAGTATTAGTATTACCTGATACGCTTTGTTTAATCTTTTTATTTAAGATAATTGTTTTTAGATTCCCAATATTAATTTTTTTATACTTTTTCTTTTGACCAATTAAGAATTTAACATTTGCTCCAAAATCACTACATAAATCACCAAAAGAAGTAATTCCTTTTTTTCTTTGTCTATAACCTACAACCTCAATGCAGGTTGCCATATGAGAAATGTATTTAGAAATATTCCTCATAGTAATTGATCTTTTTGATGAAAAGAAACTTTTCTTAACTAGATAACAAACCTCTAATTCAATACCTAAAGTAGACTTATTAATTTTTACTTTTTTTCCACTTTTTAAAAAATTTCTTTGATAAATAGAAGCATAAAAGGGTTCTTTTTCTTTTAATTTTTTCATCACTGGAATTCCAGTTCCTGCAGCTTTAAAACCAATAATTGGATCTTTGACCTTACTTTCACACAATTTTCTTAATTTTTGAGCTTCACTTAATTTTTTTGTATACCTTAAAGGGAGGGGGGCAATTATCTTATTTTTAAGAAATGCATCAGTTAATTTATCAGCAGTTTGTTCTATTAAAGTTTTTTTCATTATTGAATATCTAATATAGTTGCGGGGTCCAGTCTAGCACCAAACCAATTAAGTCTAATATCTAAATGTGGTCCTGTTGACCTACCACTTGATCCAACGGTGCCAATAATATCTCCTTTTTTGATATGATCACCTTTATTCACAAATATTTTATCCATATGCATATAAAGTGTTGAAATTCCATGACCATGATCAAAAATTAATGTTGCACCTGTATAAAATAAATCCTTTTCAGCCAAAGTTACAATTCCATTATTCATCGCCTTAATAGGAGCTCCTTTTTTTTGAGCAAAGTCTAAACCATAATGTGGCCATTTAGGAATACCATTTAAAATTCTTTGACTGCCATAAACACCTGTAATTATTGCATCATCTACAGGCATAATAAATTTTTCCTTAAAAAAGGATAGGTCACTATTAATTTCTCTAGCATCAGCTATTAATTTATTTTCTTTCTTAATTCTTGCATAAAATTCTTCAGGAGGAGTAACTTTCTTTTTTGGCAATCCTTCAATTTTTTGAATATTATATTTTCGACTTTGAATTTTTTTTACAATTTTTTGATCTCCTTCTGTGATTATGATGTCAAATTTTCTATCCTTTCCAATCCCAAAAGCAAAATAGCCGTCTTTTGAAACTTTAATTTTTCTTTTATCTATAATAATTTTTGTATTAGGTTTTGTTTTACCAATAATATAGTGTCCTTGAATAAATTTACCTTTAAATTCAGCGGCATAAACCAAAGATGAATAGAGTGATATTAAAAAACAAGTGATTATTATTTTAATTTTCATAATAATTTATAATTATACTTTATTAAATAATAAAATAAATCTATATTAATAAAAATTATTATAATTAATGTTATTTCTGATTTAAACTTTATTATAAAATTATTGAAAAACTTAATTAAAAAGAAAAACTAAAATAATTAATTATATGTTAAAATTATTAATCAAAAATAAACGATTATGGATGCCAGCTTTAATTGTAATAATTTTAATTTTGAGTATGGTTGTTTTGTCTAAATATGGATTTAATCCCTTAGGTTATAATGTCTATTGATCTAGTTTAATTATTATTTTTTCTAAATCTGAGTAGATCGTGTCCGCTATGGCACTGGAACCCTTTTTTGTTGTGTGAGCTTTATCGACCCATAGATCTATTTGTGGGTTTAATTTCTTAGCTAAATCGATGCAATTGTAACCTTTTTTAATACAATGGTTTATAAGCGAACTATTTAAAGTAAATATTATTTCTTTATGCCCATCAGAACCAATATTATTTATAAAAATCGGAGTGGAGTTGATTTTTCTACTGTATTTTTCTAACTCATCAATTCTTATTAAATAATTTTTAATTTTTTTTTTGTATTTTATCTTTAACAAATCAAAGTCATAATTTTCTTTTGCATATTCATATTTAATAAAATTATAATTTTCTAAATAATTATTTGATAATTTACCATCATACTTCATAAAGCCATCTCGTGGTAAATATTTAAATTTAAGCTTTCTAAGACTATCTAGAAAAATACTTCTACTTTTAATATTATCAAAGAATTTCTTTTTGTTATCAGAATTTAATAGGTCATTATTATTTAAAATACTGTTATCACTAATTCCAATATCGTTAAATCCTACATAAAATATTATAAATTGAGGAGAAAAATCCTCTAATTTCAGAAGCCAATTATTAAAATTAAAAATCAAACCCAAAGTTGATTGAGCTTCAACACCTCCATTAATAAATTTTAGATTTATCTTATTTTTTTTTAATTTTTTATTTAAAAATTCAGTAATAGTATATTTTTCAGGTTTATATCTTTCGTCGATAACGCTTCCACCCAATATAACACCTTTAATTTCTGATGGGTCTATATCAGCCCCTCTAAAACCATGGTAGTTTCTCCTATAAAAATATTTCACTTCTTCAGTATCATTTTTCCATAGTATTCTTTGATTTTTCATTCGATGCTCACGCATATGAGGTCCAAAATTATTTTTATCAAACCAATATCCAAAGAACAGTTCTACAAAAGTCACAACCAAAATAACTAAAATAAAATTAACTGTAAAAATCTTAATAATTTTTTTTAAAAAAATTATCACTTAGCAGTCCAGCCACCATCTATAATTATTGAGCTTCCAGTTATCATTGAGGATGCGTCAGAACTCAAATATGTGATTGCAGTTGCAACATCACTTTCTGTTGCTATTCTTCCTAGTGGAATATTGCTTAATGCATACTTATTAAATTTCTTATTAGTTAAATATTTTTTAGCTCTTGGCGTGGCAACAAAAGTGGGGCAAACACTATTAACTCTTATGTTAAATTTAGCTAAATCCACAGCCATTCCTTTTGTTAATCCCTCGATACCAAATTTTGTCATACTATAAACTGTTCTGTTGGGTCCTGCTACAAGCCCAAACATCGATGAAGTATGAATTATAGATCCACCAATCTTTTGTCTATTTTTAAGTTTTAACATTTTATCTGTACATAACTTAGCTATATTAAAAGCAGCTTTTGTATTAACATTCAGTAATGTATTTAAGGATGATTTTTTAACTTTTAAAAAAGGTTCTGGTAGATTAGTACCTGCGTTATTAACAAGGATATCAATTTTTTTTATTTTATTAATTTCTTTGCTAATTTTTTCATAATCATTTACATCGCATTCAATACATTGAATCCTTGTTCTTAATTTTTTTTTTAAAGAAGCTAGCTCATTAGTATTTCTGCCTATAGCAACAATTGAAGCCCCAACCTGATGCATAGCAATTGCAGTTGATCTACCAATACCTTTTGTTGCACCTGTTATTAGGGCAACCTTACCTTTTAGATTAATATCTTTTAAGAATTTAG
>Ga0115000_10001914_pt1 | contig 18147 bp, 21 predicted proteins | sample ArcticOcean_MG_C_6_FD_89690 | JGI IMG/M metagenome (GOLD analysis project Ga0115000, IMG submission 89690) | Marine microbial communities from western Arctic Ocean - ArcticOcean_MG_CB8_128 | ecosystem: Environmental > Aquatic > Marine > Oceanic | place: Arctic Ocean: Canada Basin | collected...
CTATGCCTTCACCACCCGCACTCCATGCCGATGTCTTCACAATAATAATAAATGTAATAATGCATAGAATCAAAAATATCAGTGCACCCTTTTCCATGTGTTGTAATTTTAGAAATATAATTTTTTTTTAATAGCCGCCATACTGTAACGACGCCTAAATGGCCATTGAAATTGTCAAAGCGGACAAGCTAAAATCTGCCAAAATCAAGTTGGTGCAAATGGGCAAGGATCTTATTGAAGATTGTAGTGTGATACAAACAAATGTAAAAAATACGGATGTTGGTAATCACAAGACAATCAAATACACACAATTCGTAGAAGCTGCAACAGATAGCATCAAGAATACAAAGGTTGGCAGAGATGTAAATGTTGATCAGCTCATGCTTGCTATCAAACAGGGTGATGCCGATCCTAGAGGGCATAATGTTAATGAAGACAAAAAACAATGCTATTTTGTGGGCGGTGCCGAAAAAGCTTTAAAAGAAAAGGGTTCGTATGCAGTTATTAGTCTATGCTCCACCATTGCAGGTGCACCACCAAAAAAGAAGAAGATGGATATAAAAAAAAAGGTGTGTGCTATGTCGGAAAAAACACTAAAGAAAAACTTGACCTCGATTGACCAGAATAGTGATGGTACCGTCTCTGAATTGACTGCAAGATACCTAACAGCACTTGAAAGGGATGAAAACGAAAAACTTGATGCAAAATGTGTCAAAAAACTATGTTTTGATGCCCATGAATTGCACGAACATGTCAAAAAATCACAGAAAATTGGAGATGGGCGCGTCTCAAACACAGCATACACACAACTACAACAGAATGGTGGGAATCCTGAAAATTACGGCATACGTGAATACTTTGACATAGAAGATGTTGACAACATAATTTTTCAATATGAGATTATGAATGAGATGGCAAGTATGCAAAAAGCACGTATAGATCAAAAAGATCAGAAGCTACTTTTAGACGTTGTGATTCCTGCATTTACATCGTACATTCAAGAGAATCCCAGTGTTGCCATGGTGGGTAGATGGGCCGAAAAAATTCCAGGTTCTTCAATTGTTAAAGGGGTGTTTAAAAAAGCAAAAGATGCGGTGTTGTGGATTTTCCAAAACCCATTCTATGCAAATCTGGCTTTAATTACAACAAAGATGCTAACAACAATGGGATGCATATGGGTCATGGGGATACCACCAAAAGAGTTCGAAGCGTTCAAAAAACAAGTATTGGCTACACTAGATCCTAATAATGCATTTCCCATTTTAACTTTGTGTATTAAGATCGGATATGAAATGACTAAATGTGCGATTGCTCTCATGCGTTTTGAGGTAAAAAACCTGTACCAATGTGCGAAAGAAGGAATCGGTTTGATAGTGCGTGGTATCCCTGAGGCACAATTGAAAATGATTATCGGAATGCTCGACCGAACATTCAAACAGATATTTACTATCTTTGGTGCATCCAGTTGGATATCGAACACATGGGACACATGGATTGCAATTGTAAATGCCAACGGCACGGATAAAGAGTATTCACTCTCTGCATGCATCTTAAAGTTTATCGACATGGAAGACCTCCAAGCCGCGAAAGACAACATAAAAAACGAAGACATCATTGCGGATCAAAAAATCCGAACAAATGTGAGTGATAGTTTGTTAGGGGTGGGCCCATTTGAGAGAGACGAAACAACAGACAAACTCAGAATCACAGCTCCTAGTAGTTCTATTGGGGCAATGGCAACATATCAAATAAGTATGGCATTAGTATTGTTCATCACACGAAACATAACGATTGATTCATTCATCCACATGGTAGAGACGGGTACTGGTGTGTTGGGAGCGATTCTGTCACCGTTCACTGCTGGGACAGCGTCTTTTGTTGCAACAGGTGCGGTCATGACTCTTGAGGTGTGGAGAAATGCAATAAATGTACTAAGATCCAATTTCCCGATGCTAAACGACCCCAGTGCATCATTGAGAGACATGATTGTAAAAGCCATGCAGTGGGGAAAGGCCGGTTGGGTCATTCGTCAGTGGTTCATACAGGCATCAGAATCAATATCCTGGTTGTTTTCATGCCTTTGTAAACAACTTAAAGAGAGCTATGGTAATGGTAATGATGGAGGAACACCCGATAAGTCATGTTGCATGGATTCTTTGTACCAATCAATTATGGGGATCTACAAGACACGTGATGAAAACAAGTCCATTCAGGATGGCAAAATACTAACTCTATCGGCAAACGAGGGCACAATAACAAACGTCGCAAAAGATCTTGTGTCGGGTGCAACAAGGGGAGTTGGTAAAATATTGAGTGCTCCGGGATCTGTTCTGTCGTGGATGAGCGGCACTCATGCTAACAATGCAGTTTTGATGATGATGCACCCTAGGAGTAAAAAGATTATGAGGTTGCCAAAGAACATACAAAAAAGATTTGATCACGATACGTCCAAAATGAATCCTACGCGAAAGAAAAGGTACAATGTCAACACCAGGAAACAACTCAGGGAATGGTTGAAAAAAAGAAAAGCATCAGGGTTGTATCGGAGCATAGTCAGCGAAATGAGGATTTGTGAAAACACAAAAGGTGTTTAAAAGAACGGTTATTTATATTTTATGATCTTATCAAATGAACAATGATAGTGTGAAAGTGTGCATTGAGAGAGACATGCCAATTATCAATAGGTTTGTTCATTGTGGCAAACAAGGATGTGCGCATGTGCTGCACAAAAATTCAGATATTTATTTTTGGAACCGTGAGGAATATAACATAGTCGTAAAGTGTGTGCCACTCACTAAAACCGCATCCCTACCCCACAATTTCATGCGTGTCAGTACACTGTCTCGCTTCGATGCAGAGCCCTTCATGGAAATAAAAATGCTGACAGAGCTGGAAAAAATGAAAAAAGTCTGCCCGCATTACATATGCATTTATCATTGGACTGTGTATGATGGTCACATCTACCGAAATTCCCACATCGATTGTCGTCAGTTTTCTACAACTTCAGTAGTACTTTATCTTGAAAAAATGGACATGGACTGTTACGAGTGGTCAAAAAAATTTGTACCAGATACAATGGCGTGTAAGATAATGATGTTCCAAATACTCTTTGCATTGTGTTGCATGCACAAGCACATCGGATTTGTGCATGGAGATGCACATGTTGGTAATGTACTTATCAAGAGACATCGTACTGATAAACTGCAGAAAATACAATATTCAGTGTACAACAGCATCTTCGACATACCCAACGATGGCAGTCAATGGTGTCTGTCAGATTTTGGAAGAAGTAGATGCATCGATCAAAATAGCACAAACAATGACCACACATGGGCAGATACACCAAGACTTGAGTTTATCAACTTTGTCCATAGTGTACACACACATGTTGCGAAAACAACGATGTTGAAGAATGAACTCTCCTTGGTTATGCACTTTCTTAATTCTACTACTGATGTTGACCCCCGTGCTTTGTTCCTGGTACTATTTGATGAGTTCATCGCCACCGGAGATTCAAAACAAGACAGTAAACACAGACATTATTACACACTCAGTTAATCTGCTGCTTGAACGCCGCGGACAGACTATCATTCGACGATGCACCATTTTGTGGACTCGATGATTGTGCTTGCATCTGTACGGCTCCTGATGGTGTCTGCTGCACCTGTGCTGCTGCTGGCGGTGTCTGCTGCATCTGTGCTGCTGGTTGCTGTTGCATTGGAATTTTTGCTGGTTGTTGTTGCATTGGCATATTTGCTGGTTGTTGTTGCATTGGCATTGGCATACTCGGCTGAATGGGTGGGGATGGTTTCATCATCTTACGAATACACAGTGATTCCAGAATTGGTTTTGCCAGTTCTGTATCCTTCAACATATATACCAACGCAAGAACCAGGACGGCAATATGTTTCATAGACGGAATGCTGGTGTCGACACCAATGTTCCCCAAAAAGTCAGTGACAGTTGTACGTGCAGTATGTGTAGTGGATTTGTTGATTATATAATACATGGCGTATGCAATCAAAGCATATTTGATAATATTTTTCCGTTCCATCTGGTGATGTGATGATATATATATATGTTTCAGATAATTTTTTTTTACAATTGTACAAGCGCGGACAGGTCATTAATTTTGAACATTTGAAAAAGTTCTGCAATTCCTAGCTCATCTCTTAACGCGTAAAAAAATGGGACGGACATAACTATGTATTTTAAGATTTCTGAGTCTGTATTTCCAATCAATGCGGTATTTTCTTGTCGATGATAGTGTAATGGTTTGACGATAAACCAATAAATCACAAACAAAAGTGTTGCAATTTTCATAGTTGTGATGGGTATGGGTACCATTTACTTTACACCAATTATATTTATTTTTTTATTGTAAGTTGGTTGTTAGTATGAGTTGCGAAAAGATAGTGGAGTTTTCTATTACAAATACTAATGGAGAAATAGTACCTATATCTTTCAAAACACGAACAACCGAAGGCAGAGTATACATAGACAATGCCAAGAACCGCAAGTTGAACAGAGTTGGAAAAAATATCATAATGTCACAAACACTCATAGATCGTAAGAATGCAGTACGTAGCAACAATATACCACGTGATGCTAAAGGTCGACTAGTGAAAAAGTCAAGCCAGGTGGAAATACCTGATGAGGAATAATAAACATCGATAATATTCTTATGCTTCATAAACTTGGTAAATTTGACGAAGGTTGAAAGAGTGATACCATAAATACAATATCAATGATACGAAGAGCATGCGAGAATCATAATCTATGCACCAATCATCCATGAACAACAAACCTATCAAGGGAACGTAGTGTAGCAATATATGTTTCCCAAGTGAGTCAGTGACATTTTTCTGCACAACATATCGTGTAAAAATAGAACCACACACGACAAAAAATGCAATTGTCATTGTGCTAGGTACAATCGATCTGTTACTGAGATGTATCAGGTGAAAGACAATAGCCCAAAAGGTGTAAAATTGGATCATGTTTTCTTAAATACAACAGAATTTTATTATTTGGCTTTAGATGTAAAAAAATGACCACGTGCACAGACGAGAAAATCATCAATCCTAAAAGTGGTAGATATGTTTTACGATCAGGAACAATTGGTAAGAAACTTATTGAATCAAATCAAATTTTTACTGACATAGATGAATTTAGGGAATATGTCAATTACAGAAACAAGTCTATTGATGATGCGAACAATACGATTCGTAGATACGACCTTGAACAAAAGTATTACAAATCTTCACCAGAATACAAAGAAGCACAACGACAACGTTCCAAAAATAGAGCCCTTTTTATGAAACAAGGTTTGGTGAAAAAGGGGGATGGTTCGCAGATACACCACAAGAATGGTGACCCAAACGATAATCGATTATCAAACCTGGTTGTTGTAAAAAATGCATGTGAGCATAACAAACTACATGGTAAAAAATGTACCTGAGATGATCAACCAAACAATGTAGCAGTCATCCGTTTTCCATGACCTGCAGATGCAAGGCGTGCAGTAGGAGGAATTGCCACAAATCTAGCATGAAAGCTTGTTTGCTTCTTTCGTTTGTTACAAAGTGCACAAAGCCACTGAAAATTGTCGTGATATGAATTACTATTTGTGTTAACTCGGTCAATTACCGCTTTCATTGGGTCATTGGCTGGCAAATGTAGAGATATTGATTTCTTACATAAGTTACACTTTGAAGTCCATGCGGCCACCGCCGCGCTACATCTTAACCGTTCACCACCACCCCTCTGAGTGCAGCGTTCATTGGCCTTACGAACACTCAGAGTGATCTTGTGTTCAATGGTCGTGTTTTGATTGTAAAAGTCTATGCATTGAGTACACATACTGGTCATACGTGTGGATGTAATCACACGAAAATCAGAGTGTGGTAGCCATTTCATACATCCCATTGATTTGTTTCTGGGGTTGCTGCATTGACGTAATTGTTGCTGCATATAACTGAATTGGGTTTTACACAATATGCGACATTTATTTATCTGGTAAGTATATAAACACAAATGATAAGTAAAGGTATTATTGTTGTGATACTTCTATGTGTCATCATATTGTGGTTTGACAAAACAAGAAATATATTACCACAACAACCACAACCACAACCACCAGAACCACCACCACCACCACCACCACCACCAACGATGTCGCCACAATCCAGACTTCGAAAGACAATAAACACACAAAGCAAAAAAGGGTATAACTATCTACACAACATTGGACGTTTCATACCCGTAGATTTATATGAATCGATTAATGATGCCACGTACAGACTCACTGAGGAGTCAACAAATGTTTTGTATGAAAAGGTAAAAAGCTAATTGAAAAATTATTCATATTTGAACACATATGTTAATAAAAACTTTGTCGTGCCCGCAAGCATGTACACTAGAATAATAGAATTACCTAACACGATTGCACCAATTGGTAGTTCCAATATTATTAATGTAAATATGCAAAATATGTACAATGACAAGCAAAGGCATATGTTGTATTTCATACCAATGTACCCACATAGTGGCATCAGAATGCATATGGGTTCTAGTGTTTGAATTATGATGATATGGTATATGTATACATGAACACAGCACCAACTTCTCAATATAACATCCAATAAACACCGGAACAATGTCTGGAACAATGTTGTGGAGTTATCATCAGTAGTAGTATCATCATTTATCACAAATACGCTTCTACACAAAGGGCATGTGTTTTTTGAACACTGTTCCCATCTTTTTATGCATGAGCTATGAAAAACATGTCCACATGTCAAACGTTCATATGCATATTGTGTATCGTAATATTCAAGGCATATTGCACACGTTTTGGAAATGTACTCACACATTTATATGGTCATTCAAATGTATATTTTTGTGGTATCAATTCCGAAGTAGAAAAGTTTATAACTCTGTAAACCCAATATGACGTTTGCCATCATTGTCAATTGTTACCGGGTATGAATCAATATTTTTACATAAATGTGGTGTATCACTACAGTCAATAAACAAATGTGGTATATTATTCTGTTTCAAATAATCAAGCTGTTTCTTGGTCCATGAACAACTTAACTTACCAAAAACTTTTACTTGCGACTGTTTCATAGAATTCGGCATATAATTCGAAAAAAGTAAAACCAGCATAATGACGATGCCTATGTAATACATGTTAGTATTGGATACGGTCAACATTTATTTGTATTCATTAGATGATATTTTATTTTGTATAGCCACCATCACATCAATCATCAACCACTGTGAGTCATGTGTAGCCGCATACAATGCCCATAAAACCCCATGTAATTTTCGTTCTTCGGCCCACCACACTTTACCCCCAAAAAAACCAACGTTTTTGTTGTCCATAATACCCGAAAGCCACACAATAGAAATTATAGATGCAAAAAATCGTAAAGTGCTAGTATGAGACACATATGTTAGTAGAAGCAATCTGATTGGCACACACAACAACCAAAATAGTACATCTTTGATCTCCATGTACAAAAAGGATAACAAAAAAAAGTTTCTAGAAAGACACATGCTCAGCATTGATGTTGGGTCTAAAAACATGGTGTTTTGCAAAGTTGAATACGTTCACATGGAGCCATTTTTTTAAATAAAATCATGGGATTTTGTTAATTGTCATGGGCACAGCAACATCCAATTAACAGTGGAAAAGTGTGTTAGCACCATGAGAGAAGATACTGGTATCATGGATGCTGTTGACGAAATTGTAATTGAAACCCAACCCACTAGAAATATCAAGATGAAGGTGCTCAGTCACTGCTTGCAAACATTCTTCTTGTTGCATGATAAAAAGGTATCATTTGCCGATCCCAAAGCTAAATTGAAAATGTGTGAACCATGTGTATCAAAACGCACATATGCACAAAATAAAAAGGCATCCGTGAATGCGTGCACCCTAATTATGATGAAATATGCACAGTATCACCCTGATGACGATTTTGTAAAACTATACATGACAAGCAAAAAAAAGGATGACCTTGCTGATGCGCTACTGCAAGCTCTTGTGCGTATGAATTACCCGAACCCATACACATGCAATACCCTTGATGATCACTGGAAACAACAAAAAACAAACAAACTTTGAAATCTAAGTTTTTTATGAATATTTCTACTACCTTAATCGCATTTGAAATCTACGTTTCTTGAGAAAATATAACTCACGAACCTTCGCGAATTCTATGCGAATTGCCTTTTGAATGGATGCATCATCAGGATGGGATGATTTATTAATGAGACTTGAGTACTTGGCTTGGTTTGATGCATCAATAACCCACCTGTGGATTCTTCGGATAATGTCAACTGACAACGTTTCACCAAGTCTATTGTATCTATAAATTGAGAAATCGTCGGCGTTCAACCCCAGTGTTTTCATAATATCTACAAAATCCTGTGACTCCCATTGTCTGATTACAAGCAGTCGTCTCTCACGCACATCAGTGGCTTGACGAATGTCAGATGGTTTTACAAATATAATCGCAAATGGTGTGGCGTATGTAAGTACACGACTCCCTCTGGTGATGCCTGTGTAGCCTGCAACCATACTTACATCTTTATCCTGATTCTGACGCTGACGATCAACAACAAATTTATGTGGACTGTACATGTCGTGATAATAGAAGTTCTTGACTGTTTTAGTGTTGATACCATTAAACGCATTGAATATGGTTGACTTGAGATATGTGTAATCTCGTTCAGGCATATCTGCCTTCTTCACGCGATGTTTGAGTGTCGCAAACACCAATTCAATGGGGTTAAACTCTGGTGAGTATGCAGGGAGTGTCACCATGTGGCAACCACATACCATTTTCATTAGATCATACACATCTTTGTTATGTGGCATAAAATAGCTAGCACCATCATGGATCACAAACTTGTTATTGAGATCAAATCGCCATATGAGCTCACCAATAACAAATCTAGCATACACACTCTTTGTAATGTTCTCAACCTTGTTCATTGAGTTTCGAATATTAAGTGTGTCAAGCTGCTCAATTTTAAATTTTCGTTTTTTGTGGACACCAAATACACGTTCAGCTGTGTCGACATCATCTTTGCTCAACTCTCGAATCCCTATCAATGGCGCTAGTTGATTTGCATATGTTACATAATTGACTTGTGATAAATGGGGTAACATATCCGCAACACTTTCTGTGATATTATCTCCCACGGCGATGTATTTATATATAGTTTTGTTCAATGAAATATTTTCATTAGTGATTTCTGCAACCTGTGTTTCAAACCACGTGGTGACACTCCCGGCGTTGCGGTAAAATGTGATGACTTTACCGGGTTGTGGATGCGAAACATATGGTGCTGAGTCTTCACATGTTAGCATGTGAGTATAAAAGGGTGCACTCCTACACACTTCTTCCTCTGCTACGTATATTGTGTCTTTCGAATGTGCATATTTGACACTATATGCCCTGCATTTTAGATCGAAGAAATACAGCACTTTTGCATTATGCAATAAGTTTTTAAGTCTTGTATTATTTTGCAACGAAGCCACGTCGATACCATCAACGATGCCAAACTCCCATTCATTCATAAACTGATCACCTGTAAAATATCGTGTTTCTGGTTTGTCATTTTTGTTTTGCCCAGAAACTTTGAATATGTAGTCCTGGATTGGAAGGGTTTTTGCGGTTTCAAATTTCAAAGCGTTCTCCAATTTTTCAAGATTCTGAGCATTGGTCGTCTTCTGAGCTATGTTAACCGCAATCCTTTTTTTCGCATCATCTAATTTGGTTTGTGCCCCGTTGAGCACAGCCTGTCTTACATTCCGACTCTTGAGATCCTCAACGTTAGTTTCAAGTGTTGCCATCTCTTCTTCAAGCTTACTAATAACGGTTGCCAAACTTTCCAAATCATCTCTCGCCTTATTAATCTTTGTAGTTATCTTATCATGCTTGGCATTCATCAATGTGTTATAGTTGGTTTCATCAATAGTGACAACATCAAGCACAAATGGTTTTTTAAAATCAGATAGGATGAGTTGTGGTATCAATTGTAGTGTTTGGTTTTCTAATAACTGTAGAAGAACAGCAAGAAGTCTTCCGTTTCCTTTTAAGACAGTTGATTTTGACACAATGAATGGTATGTTGCTCTCTAATTCATTGATATCAATCCAAAGTTTTGCTTGTTCTTGAGTCAAATATTGGTCTATGTTTTGCCTTGTAGATTCATTACCGAAATCTACCATGCCCATGATCACTTTAATGAAGTATTCCGTCGATATTGAATCCTCATCACGTTTTTTTTTACGATTTTGTGTTTTCAAATTAGCCATGTCTTGTTTGATCATAGCTGCGACATCAGTAGATTTTGCAGCATCGGATCTCATAGCAGAAGAAGAGCCCAACAATGATTGCAATGCGAACATGTCCTCATCCTCATCCTCCTCAGTTTGCATGACATTCTTGTTAGTGGCGGTTGTGATTGATGATAACTTACGAACCAATACATATGTCTGCATGTATCTCAGTGATTCCAGATCTTTTTTATCGACACTCCCCTGCTTCAGAGTATTGGCTATATTTTCAAGAATATCTTCTAGTTTTGCTCCTTTGTGTAATTCTTCGGCTCGAGTCACACGATAGGCAAACGTTTCGAAGTTAAACAACGACATCTTTTCGTGTCGTGGTGTGTACACATCGACACAGAATGAACGATTTAAATAGCACCAGTCCTGTTGTTTTGTTTTGCCACCACATTTTGCATGCACATAGGACAAATCCAGAGAATCTTGTGTAGATGGACGACATGTGTCACTGGGCCACTGCATTGCTGCAAGGACCTTGGTGCCTAAACCACGCTGTGTCTTCACAGATTCCATGGCGGGGGTCCCAGCTTCACTCCAACCCATGTGTGAACCCTCGTTCAGATAAATTGAGGTTGCATCCATAAAAATTAAATTTTTGAATCCCTTTGGAACGATTGCATCTTCTATTTGTGATGATGACGATGACGCTACGGGAAGAACATCAGTTGTATTCAGAAACATATCCATGAGCGTCTGGTGATCACCAGTCCTGAGCTGGGTGATTTCATCAGTATTAAATATCCCATCTTTGCTCAACAACAGAAAAACATCTGCCATCACACAAACAAAACTACGCAACTCTTTCTGAGATGCTTGAATGATCGCATTATCTGTCACAAGCATCTTCAGGTCAGAAACCCAACGTGTGTATGACGCACGATCAACACCCTCACGAGATGATCTTACGAAATGTTCCACGAAGAGGTCGTGTATTGTATTTAGTTTTGGTGTGTCTCGCTCTGACGCAACACTTTGCATCTTTGTGTACGTGAGATTCAAAGACTTTCTTGCACGGCTGATGTCCATTTGGGTCAAATCACCATCTTGGTATCGTATGCTTCGATCCAGTAGAAATTGCCTGACGTCACGTTGTACCAATGTTATTTCCTTTCCACCAACTACCAAAGATAACGAATTATCATTTTGATTTTTTAGTGTGTGGGGGAAATCCTCAGACGATACCATTGCTGTTGTGTAACCATTTTCTTGTAACAATTTATCTTCGTCGAAATCCAGATCTGAATATTTGACATACGGAAAATTTGTGTCCAGCTTTCTCTGTGCAATGAACTCACCTTCGGCACAAAGGGTGATCAACTGTTTATGATGCATGGTGTCCGAGCTGCAAGACATGTACTTTATGACGTCCGCTGCCCTTAAACTATTGTCCGCAGTGTGTAAAAGTGTTATTATTTTCTCGTGTAAATCTGTTACCTTGCCAACCCTCCCACTCTTCTCATATGGTACAACATTGGACACAGGAACATCGCCAATGCCAGACAATGTCACGACATTGGGATCGGGGTTGTTGTCAGTCACAGTGTATACCTTGCCATTGTACATAACCCGATCATATTTAACAAAAACTCCAGCATACAACCGAATTACTTGTTTTATCACACTGTCTGATTGTAGCCTTTGTGCATCAATCATTGTGTTTTCCACCAGTGCTTGTACCTTAGTGGGTATATTTTGGTTCTGGGTACTATCACTGTTGGAAAACCGATAGATGCTTCGATCTGGATCACTGGCAATGCTAAGATACTGTCTCAACGTCCGCAGCTGATCTGCTTTCTTTTGCACACCCTCCAATCGTATTTTTCTTACGACGCCACTTTTGATCCTTACTCTGTAGATTTTGGCAACGTCACGAATAACCTCAGTGGGACCACCCTCGTGTTGGATAATAAAACTCCTTACCGTTTCACTAACAGGATGATGATATTCCCTGGAGGGAACCGACATTTTACGAAGATCATCAATTGTGTTTTCGCTGATTCCGTTTCCATACATAGAGCGAATTTTGTTGTAGTCGCCCCCCGTCAGTATGTAATTTCCATTTTCTGTTTGTGGGTACATTTTTTTTATGTTTGATCTAAGTGTTCTCATGAATTGACGGACATGTCCAATAAATGCAATGGTGTCAATACCCATGGGTATTCGAGCACCTAACCCATCAGCGATTTCTTGAGCAGTTACCCGTTTTTTCTGCTCCCCATTCAACGTAAAGAAAAACACATCTCGGTATAAATCATCGTCGTATGACATCACCTATACTGCTATACTGACAAGCACATAACATATTTTATTCGTATATACGCGATTTTATTAAATAACGACCTTGAATGCATTTACTACATGGGATAAAACGTTTGTTGCAAATATGTACAATGATTGCATATGCCATGTTTTTACATATGTCTTGCTTGAAATATATTAGCTTGGACCTATGCAAATTTATTTCTACATAATTGGTGCACTTGAAGATTTTCATATACAAGTGTATCAAAAACTCAACAAATGTGCTTGTCAGCAATAGCTCTGATGTTATAGTCGTGATAGTCTGGTACATTGCGGCTTCCAATAATGCAAATTTATTTTTTATGTATGTGTTCACAACAAACATATAAATTATTTTAGTAGGATATATAGTAGGTAAGGGAATATGGATGAACCACTACTGAAGCCGACCACAGGTAGATTTGTACTATTTCCAATAGAGCATGATGATCTGTACCAAATGTACAAAAAGGCAGAAGCGTCATTCTGGACAAGTGCAGAAATTGATTTGGCTCAGGACAAGCTTGATTGGATTAACTTAAACGACAACGAAAAATATTTTATTGAAATGGTCCTTGCATTTTTTGCGGCAAGTGACGGAATTGTCTTGGAAAACATCACAACAAATTTATACAATGCCGTGCAAAGTCCAGAAGCAAGGTGTTTTTACGGTTTTCAAATTGCAATGGAAAACATTCATTCTGAAACATACTCATTACTAATTGACGCTTACGTACAAGATAAGAATAAAAGGGACAGTTTATTCAGGGCACACGAAAACATCGAATGTGTCAAAGCAAAAGCTGATTGGGCTCTGTGTTGGATGCAAGGGGATAAAACGTTTGTACAAAAACTGGTTGCGTTTGCATGTGTCGAAGGCATCTTTTTCAGTGGTAGTTTTTGTGCAATATTCTGGTTAAAAAAACGAGGTCTCATGCCTGGATTGACATTTTCCAATGAATTGATATCTAGAGACGAAGGTATGCATTGTGATTTTGCATGTCTCATGTATTCAAAACTAATACACAAACTCACAGAGGACGAGATTCATTCAATCATAAAAGAAGCTGTCGTGTGTGAAGAGATGTTTGTATGTGGTGCATTGCCAGTTACACTGATTGGTATGAATAGTACACTTATGCTTCAATACATACAATTTGTAGCGGATCGCTTAAGTGTGCAACTGGGATGCTCGAAAATTTACAATTCGACCAACCCATTTGACTGGATGGAGCTTATATCACTGCAAGGAAAGACAAATTTCTTTGAAAAAAGAGTTGGTGAATATCAGAAAAGTAATGTCATTGCACGAGCAAACAGAGATTTAAATCTAGGTGAAGATTTTTGAAGAATTGTGGGAAGATAATATTTTTTTTGTGGCCCAGCTGTGTGGGTGCATGACTAGTACAAAATCTTCTCTGTGGGACAGATTTCCTGAATATAAAATCGATATGATCTTAAAAGATGTCAAATCTGTTCAACAATGGACATATTTTCCAAGAATTGACGAATGGACTATTCTGTACGAAACATACCCAGACATATGGAAAGGGGTTTTGAGATGCACCGACGCATACAAAGAACTAAATCGAAGAGAATCGATGCCAAGGTGTGAACAAGACTTCTGTTTTTGTACCAGAACACTACATGGTAATCATTTCAAAACATTTTCTCATAGGCACAATCATACTTCAAACCTAGAATTGCAGAAGCTGGCGTACATAGAATCATTGGAACTAATAGGAGATCACACTCTTACTAGACCATCTATATTAGAGCCCAGTGATACTCCCCATCATGACACCGAGTCCAGATACTAGCATCATGGCATAAGATGCAGGTTGCATCATGTTCACCCATTCTGGAGGTACATTATAATCCATGGCTTTCAGCAGAGGTGGCGTTGCGGCTAGTGCGGTGGATAGACCACCCAGACCCTTCCCTATGTTTACCAATATACTGGAATTATTGTGTTGTTGGGAATTATTGTCACTTTGCCTGATTTGTGTCGATGCACTTATTTTTGGTTGACTATTCATGATCTTATAATTGTAAATATAAAACACCAGGATCAACAATATTACAATTGATATAGTGTCAGATTGTTTCATTGTATTTGTTTGTTTATGTATTAAATGAGATTAAATTTTATGGCATTTACGAATCTATTAGCTCTCGCGCAATGTACAGACCATGCATTTAAAAAATTCAACTGGTCCCTCATGCATGCCAACAAACCGTGAGATTTCAGTTGTTTTAGAACAACGTACACATGTTGTTGTTGTCCTGATACTACCCCGTACCACTATGAATGTATTATCACACCCAACAATCAATTCAACTGGTGTCGATGCTTTCCAAAAATTTTCATATAACGATGTTCGTGGCCGTGTATGTGGTTTAGTCACACTTTCAAAAACATGCGATGGTATGCTTGATATTGTGAGGCCTGGTAACTGAGGGTTGGCAAGCTCGTTGTACCATTGCAAGATGCCCCGGTGCTTAAAAACATGAAACATGACAATGTTGTATGCGAGTGATGCCTCGTGCACTGTGTTGTAGCTCCCAATGTGGGTTCGACTATATCTACTGTAAAAAGTCCCAGATTTTGTTTTGTACACCCCCCTCAAAAACCCTACGCTATTCTTCTTACGCATAGAATTGACATACATCGGTATGATCCTCAGGTTGCTACGTCGATTATTCTTGACATTGAAATCGACATGGTCAACCGAATCGCCATGGGTGAATTTACTAAACGGCAGCCAATGAAGCATTTTAAAACGCTTCCCTCTGCACAACCGCGCAGAAGTGTTGTCTATTTTCTCCTCGGTGGCTAAATATCCATATGTTGTCTCCCTGACCACCTTGTCTTGCATGTGAATAGCGTCAGGTGGGTCAATCAACAATGTATCTTTGAGAAGATGCATGGCATCCCGTAGTTCTCGTGTGCTATTTTATCCTATTTTATTTACCGAATGGTCGATGAGATCAGAGACAGCATCGTAATGCACATTAATCAACTTATCAAGACCAATCTGAAACTGTTTGAAACACTCTTTATTTGCAGGTCCGTAACACAACTTGTCAATATGCGTGTCCATGTATGCAATTATCGTGTTTGCACGTTCACAGGTAACATAGTGATCACCTACACCCTGCCCACATCCACGAGTCACAAGCCACAATTCAAAATCCTGTCCGACTTTATTCCCTTTTGAAGAGTTGCATGACCCACAGCAGGGGACCTGATTAAATTTGTTCATTCGCCCATATTTGGTAATTGGTACAAGTTCATCCACATTTCTTTTTTTGACTTCTGCATTGCAATAAATACATTGTTGTGGTGGAAGTCTGGACGACAATGTAATCGATGGGGAAACAACAACAGCACATTGTGAAGATTCCAACTCCAATGCAAACCGTTTGAAAAAATAATTACAATGATCGGCCCTTTTGTGATTCACTCTGGGTTTCATCCTCTTCATTTTTTCTTTTTTAAATGCGCGCTTTTTTAGTAATAATATATATATCCAAACTACATAATAAACAAAGCAGAGGTTGTACCACACCACGTACCAATGATATCAGGAGCCAGCACTGATGGAATCGAGATAACCTACTGCATGACAAAGCGGTGTATTTCTGATACCCCTCTATGGGTGCAGGGGTTGAAAGCAAGGGAATTAAAGGGTGAGCAAAAATCACAAGACTGGCTTATTAGTCGTCATCGAATGATAACCGCATCAGATGCTGGTGCCGCAGTATCTCAGAACAAGTATCAGACCAAAGTAGATTTTATCAACAAAAAATGTCTCAATATCATTGATGCAACTACCAATAGCGACAAAATAGGAGAGTCGATCAACATTCGATGGGGGAACTATTATGAACAATGTGCACTTCAAAAGTATTGTGACACTCAACACAAAGATGTCTATGGTTTTGGGCTAATTAAGCATAAAAGTATTGATTGGATGGGCGGGTCACCAGATGGAATCACACATGATAAGATACTAGTGGAGATCAAATGTCCATTCAAGCGACAGGTACAACGTGGCAAAGTTGAAGCAATCCCAGTGTACTACATACACCAAGTGCAAATGTTGATGCATATATGTGAGCTGGACACATGCCATTTTGTCCAATATGTGCCATTGAAAGGGGAATTCGAAGAGGAAGTGTTTGACGTAATCGAAATAAAGAAAGATTCACATTGGTGGACGACTTATTTTACCCCATTGTCAGAAACATGGGATATGATTATTGCACGACGCCACATTCTTGCAACTGGTAGCCCACTCCCCGAGCTGCAAGAAAACAGCAAGTGCACACGTAAGAAAAAAACAGACGACGAAAAAGAAGACTGGAAAGATATTAAACGAAACCGAATGGATGTTGAGCAAGATAATATGGGTTTTTTGGTCCAGACTTGCTAAAGTAACACCATGTAACCATAATGCATGCACCAAAAGAGTTTAGTTAGTTAGTATTAAGAAGTATGGCATTTTTAGCTCATTGTAAATCATAAAAAAACAACGTGTCCATTTCTCTCTCCCCAATGATACTTTCCCCTAAACATTGCCGTATCTTGGCAACGGATGCAAGTGATTTTGAATACCACACAAATTCGGTTTCTTCATCAATATCTGCTATTTCTTGGTCAGTCAGCTCTTCAAACACAATCGGAGTGGGTCCCAAATGAAAATTCGCTACAACCAAACCATGCAACGGCAGAAACGCAGGAGTGTCGGTGTTGTCACAGACAGATATATTGTTCCATCGAAGGCACACCGGGCTACCAGTACCATGCGTGAAATACAACAAATCCAATGATGGCTTCCAATAAGTGTTGACATAGTATGCAATGTTTTCCATTTCCTCTAGTGCATCACGATCATCAAACATAATATCATAAACACTCAATTGTCTGTATGCAAACGACAATGCATCCGCCGGGCCTGTGCAGGCGTGAACATCGAGATGAACCACAGCACAGTCAATGCATCCATTGGCGGTGCATTGACATGGAATGACACACACTTTCTTTCCACATGGGTCAATAACAGTGCCAATGCAGTCGTAAAAACAGTGCATCGAATTGACAATACTGTAAGACTCGCATGCGAGAGGTTCAAGAGCCAACATTGGGGAAAAACAAGACACGTAGCACACAATAGTTGTGTCGTTTACTTTCAAAAGACATGTTTGTGCATGCCCAGCTGCCAACATATGTTTCGTTGACGTTTTTTACTATAATTTAAATACCACCAGACTAAAAATGGTAAAGTTTCTTAATTTGAATACTTCAACCCTGCCATGCCACTTGTGACCTTCATGATGTTGATAGATCGTGCAAACACAAACATCTCCGCTTCTGGCCTCCACCCCTTTGACTTGATGCTGCCATGCTTTAGTTCTAGCTTCACGGTGTCAATACGTGACATGTTGATAGACCCAGTAGGTTTCCAGTCCTCTGGGTCAAGTGCGAATGAATA
>Ga0115000_10001915_pt1 | contig 18141 bp, 16 predicted proteins | sample ArcticOcean_MG_C_6_FD_89690 | JGI IMG/M metagenome (GOLD analysis project Ga0115000, IMG submission 89690) | Marine microbial communities from western Arctic Ocean - ArcticOcean_MG_CB8_128 | ecosystem: Environmental > Aquatic > Marine > Oceanic | place: Arctic Ocean: Canada Basin | collected...
GTTGACGCATAAATACTCATTTGTAATTTTGTACTATCGTTTTCACTATAGGGTATTTTTGTATTTGCACCATAGACAGATGAACTTGAAGCTATCATTAAATGTTTAACTTTAACTTTATGTGCCAATTCTATTATATTGTAAGTGCCCATTATATTTGAAGACAAATAAGTTCTTGGTTTATCTATACTGTACCGAACACCAGCTTGAGCTGCTAAGTGTATAATAATTTCAGGTTTAAATTTTACTATAACTTTATTTAATAGATTTTTGTTTTCTAACATTCCTTTAGTAAATAAAAATTTTTTATATTTTTTTAAAATATTATTACGATTATTTTTTAATTTGATATCGTAATAATTTGTAATTCCATCATAGCCATAAACTGTATTATTTTTATCAAGCAAAGACTTAGCTAAACTAAAACCAATAAATCCAGCAGTGCCTGTTATAAAAATTTTCATAAGTTATTACTTAAATAATTACAATTATTATTCAATTAACACAAATATTTTTTATTAATAGTTATAAAAATTAAAAATAAATTAAAAAAGATTAAATCTTAAAGGCTGCAGATTTTGCATCTTTGTAAAATGCTTTAACAGTTTCTTTGGTTAATTGATCAAATGATTTTCCAAATTTTTCTATTTTTTCAATAGTGTTTGGTGGTACTGTTATAATGTGACACCCTAGTTGTTTTGCTTGAATGTAGTTATATGGTTCTCTTACACTGGCCCATAGAATTTCTACATTTTTAAATTTTTTTGCTAAAGAAATGCTTTTTTTAAATTCAGGAACTGGATCTTTTCCTGTGTCACCTGCTCTTCCAGCAAATATAGAAATTATTACTTTGGATTTTTTATTGATTAATTTAAGAATTTTTTCTGTTTGTTTAAAATTATAAATTGCTGTTATATTTAGCTTAATATTCATATTATTTAATTCTTTTATTATCTTTCCCATAAAAACTCCTTTTGAGTTAGTTACAGGTATTTTCACATAAACATTTTTACCCCAAGTATTTATCTTAAGAGCTTGATCTTTCATGTTTTGATAATCATCAGCAAAGACTTCAAGTGACACTGGTTTATTTGAGCAAATTTTGAGAATTTTTTTTGAGTAACTCATGTAGTCTTTGGCTCCAGCTTTCTTCATTAAGCTTGGGTTAGTTGTAAAACCTTTAACAATTGCTTTTTTATTAAATTTTTTTATAAGCTTTAATTCAGCAATATCACAATAAATCTTGGTTTTTATTATTTTCATATTTAAAGCTTATCTATATTTTTAAATAATTAAGCAAGTTTTTTTGAATTTTTTTTTAACATGTTTGAGAAAAATTTTCTAATAAGTGCTGCACCTACACCTAAAAAAATTGCAAACATAATTGAAAATAATCCATAAAAAAATGGCATATCCTCAGAAAATTCTAATATAAATAATGAGAAAAAATTTAAATCTGAAGTCAATATTCCTATTGTTTCTTTTTCAATTTGTTCTACAAAAAAAGTTTCATAAGCAATGGCTATTCCAACAATTAATAATAAAACTGCCAACAATGCTTTTAATCCTGAGTTATCAATTTTTTCTCCTAGTTTTTGTCCTACCTGAACACCTATAATTGATCCAATAACTAACATTACTACTAGCACTAAATCTATTGAACCAAAATTAAATGAATGTAAAAAAGTGACTATGACACTCACAAAAATTGTTACAAACAAAGAAGTACCAGGAACTAATTTTGTTGGCATCTTAATTATATAAATCATCGCGGGCACCAATATAAAAGCACCTCCTATCCCCATGATTGCTGCAATGAAACCTACCAATAAACCAATTAAAATTGGGGTAAATATACTTTCGTATAATTTTGATTTTGGAAATCTCATTCTTAATGGAAGACCATGTATCCAGTAATGAACATGTAGTTTTTTTTTGATTACAAAGTTTCTTTTTGCTCTATCTATTTCTCCAAGACTTTCAACTAACATTAGTGTGCCAATTATTGCAAGTATATACATGTAGGATAAAGAAATAACTGTATCAATTTTTCCAATATTTTTAAAATATCTAAAAGTATAAATACCCAATGAAGTTCCAATTATTCCACCAATAACAATCATGAGACCCATTTTATAATCTAAAGTATTTTTTAAATAATGGGTTGTTGATCCAGATACGGATGTTGCAAGAATATTGTTAGCTTCGTTAGCAACTGCATATGCAGGTGGTACACCTAAAAAAATTAAGAATGGTGTCATCAAAAAACCACCACCAACACCAAATAAACCAGAAAGCACTCCAACTATTGCACTCAATAATAATATTTCAATAGGGTTAACAAATACTTGAGCTATTGGTAAAAATACATCCATAAAAATTTAATTTGATAGTTATGCCTCATATTTATCTATGTCAATAAAATCTAATACAAATAATAAATAAAAATTAACTATTAAATATATCTTGAATTTTTTTGTCAAGATTGCCTGGGTATATATTTTTTTTAGGTGTTTGATTGCTATTGGCCTTAGGTGCTTGATTGCTATTGGCCTTATCTGTACTTTCATCAAATACATTGGAAATTATGTTTTCACCTTTCATTACGTGATTAATTGAATTTAATTTTTCAATTAAATCACTTCTTTGATTTTGTAGAGCACTTAAACTATCCTTGGTAACTGTAAATCTTTTATCAGATTCAACTAATTCGCTGCTAATTCTTATATTCTCATCTTGATAGTGTTTTATTTTATTTTCTAGGTCACTGATATTTGCACTATTATTATTACTCATGGTTAGCCTTAAATCTTCAATAGTTTTTTCTAAATTTTGATTTTTTTCATTAAGTTGTTTTATTTTATATTTGAAATCGTTTATTTCACTTTTTTGTGATTTAATCAGATCATTATTATCGTTAGCTTCATGAAATATTTTATTAGTCTCCTCAAACAATTTATTATTATTTAAAATTTCTTCTTCTAATTTTTCTATCTTTGATTTTAATTTTAATTCTTTATTTTTATAGTCATTTACCAGGATATCATTTTGATTCTTAGTTTCATGAAGGTGTTTATTATTATTTAAAATTTCTTCTTCTAATTTTTCTATCTTTAATTTTGACTCTAATTCTTTATTTTTAGAGTCATTTACTAGAATGTTATTTTTATTTTCTAATAGTGTTAATGTTTCTTCTTTTTTTATAAAATTATCTTTTAATAAAATATGATCATTATTCAAATCTTTATTTTTTTCTTTTAAAATATTAAAGTTTATTTGAGCATGTGAAAGATTATTATTAAGTTCATTCTCGTTATTTTTTAAATCAATAATATTTTTTTTTAATAATTTTTTATTTTCATTTTGTGTTTTTTTATTTTCTCTTAAGGAAGATATATTTTTTGTTAAAAAAACTATTTCCTCTCTTAATTCTATGATTAATTTAAGTGTATTTTTTTTAATTTTTTTTGAAAAAGTTAGATACATACTTTCAACTAATTCTTTTTTAGTAACAATAAGATCTTCTAATGTATCTTCATTTTTAAGGTTAAGTTGTTTAGCCGGGCTACTTAATTTTTTTTCTTTCTGTGAGTTTTCTGCCTCTAAAATAATGTTATTAATATCTTGGGGTATTGATTGGTCTATTAATTTATTTTCTTTAGTGATCATCGACAATTTTTTTTCTCGCTTGATCTTATTCGGTGCATGATCTTTATCAATAATTGTTTTTGTTGGGGTTTTTTTTCTTGTTAAAATTTCTTCAGATGCAGCTATTATTTCATTAATAGAATAAACCTTAATCATTATTCAACCATAAGTTTAATTTAATAAAAGTCAATATTTTTGGTCAATGTAAAAAAAACGAGTCAATATGATACATTTTTGCTATCAATTTTAAAGATAGATTTTCTATCTGCCTAGTTTTGAAAAAATATTAAATTTTTATTATGTTGTTAGCTGTAATGATAACTGTTGAGTTGTTTAATATTATTAAAAGTTAATTTTTTTAAAACTTTTTTTTGTTAAATTAATATTTCTTAAATATTGTGATAAATAATGCATAATACTAATATGGCAATCTTCTACAATTCCAAAATTTGCAATTGGAAAGTTTATATTATAGTCAGACATTTTAGATAATCTTCCACCATCAAAACCTGTAAATGAAACTATTTTCATACCAATTTTTTTGCCTGCTTTTATAGCTTCTACTAAATTTGGACTATTTCCAGAAACAGAAAATAAAAACAAAACATCATTTTTTTTGCATAATTTTTCAATTTGGAATGAGAAAATTTTATCATAACTAACATCGTTAGCTATAGCAGATATCAGTGAAAAATTTGAAGCTAAAGATATAGATTTAACTTTTAGTTTTGTTTGGTTATTTGTTTGTTTTATAAAATCACAAGTGAAATGATCAGCTAATGAAGATGATCCTCCATTACCACATGTGTATAAGATGTTATTATTTTTGAAACTTTTTTTTAATAAATTTATAATTTTATCTAATTCTTTAAAGTTAATTTTTTGAAGTAAATCATTTTTTTGATTTATATATTCTAGATAAAATTCCTTACTTTTTGAAATTTTCTTTAATGGAAATTTTTTATACATTTTAATTAACAGTTATCTTAATTTATATAATAATTAGATATATATCAATAATTTTATTTATTAAAATTTTAAATAATTAATTTTTACATTTAAAAAATTATAAAAAAAGGTTATCTATGATTATAGTGATTATATTGATGGAGTTATGATAAAATCTAAAAATATTTTAATAACTGGTGGTGCAGGATATATAGGCAGTCATATTGTAGAGCAATTACTTAAAAAGAACGTAAACATTATAATCCTAGATAATTTAGTTACTGGTTACAAAAGATTAATTAATAAACAAACTAAATTTATTAATGGTGATATTAAAAATAAATCAAAATTAATTAAAATTATTAATGATTATAAAATAGAGTCAATAATACATTTGGCTGCTTATTTAAATGTAAATGAAGCTGAAAAAAATAAAAAAAAATACTATAAAAATAATATTGAAGGAACATTAAACTTAGTACATGCATGTAAGGGATCTAAGGTAAAAACTATTATTTTTTCTTCATCTTGCTCTATTTACGGAAATTGTAAAGGGTCAGTTAGTGAAAAAAAGAAACCTAATCCTCAGGGATACTATGCTTATACAAAATTCAAAGGGGAAGAAATAATTAAAAAATATGCAAAAAAATATAACTATCATTACGGAATATTAAGATATTTTAATGTAGCTGGTGCGAGTTCATCTGGTAAAGTAGGAGAAATAAATACATCTCATGGTCATTTAATTAAGAATATTGCTATACAATCTCTTAAAAAAAAACCATCTATTTCAATTTATGGCAATGATTATAAAACGAAAGATGGAACTTGCATCAGAGATTATATGCATGTGTCAGATCTGACTAATATCCATATTCAAACTTTAAAATATATAAATACTAAATCAAAATCATTAACTCTTAATTGTGGATACGGTAAAGGCTATTCAGTTTTAGATATTGTAAAGATATTAAAAAAAATTAACAAAAAATTAATAATTAATTTTGAGCCACGTAGAGCTGGTGACGTAGCTCAGGTTTATGCTGAAACAAAAAAATTTAAAAAAATTTTTAAGTGGCAACCTAAATTTAATAATATAAATAAGATTGTTAATAGTGCTATTGCTTGGGAAAAATCCTAATGTCTTTCAAAGAAAACACATACAAAACCCAAATCAATCTAAAGTCGTTACAAATACTTCGTGCTATAGCAGCTTTAAGTGTGGTTTATTATCATATAAATGCAGCTCCTCATTTTGGTAAATTTGAAGTAGACATATTTTATATACGCTTGTGGACAAACCATTAAGTGGATACTTTAGAAAAAAATTAACTAAAATAGATTAATAAGCAAATCTTCAAGCTTATTGAAAATTAAGGTATTTTTTTATTCCATTTTCTAAACTTTGAATTTTTTTTGTGTAACCTAGTTTTATCAATTTTGATATATTTGCTTTTGTATAATATTGATATTTATTTTTTAAATGTTCTGGAAATTCTATAAAATTAATTTCTCCGTATCCTAAATTCTTCAAAAGAATTTCGGCAACATCAATAAAAGTTCTAGATTGACTAGTTCCAATATTATATAAACCTTGTTTATTCTTATTTTTTAAAAATTGGATAATATTAATTACATCATCAATATATATAAAATCTCTTAATGGTTCATTCTCAGGTTTGAATCTAAAAATCTTTAAAAATTTATCTTTTTTTAATTGATTAGCAAACTTAGATACTGGGCTACTCATATTTTTTTTATGCGTTTCGTATTGACCATAAACGTTAAAAAATCTTAAACCAATTACATTTTTTTTTTTATCTTTAAAAAAAAATTTATCTATTTCAAGTTTGGACTTTCCATATAAATTTAATGGTTTGTGATCAAAACTATTCAATAAAGTATTTCCACTATTTTTACCATAAATAGAAGCTGACGAAGCGTACATAAACTGACAATTATTAAATAAAGACAGTTCATATAACTTTTTTGTGTATGTAATATTGTTATGCTGTAAATAGTCCCAATTAGTCTCTGTTGTATCAGAACACGCACCAAGGTGAATAATGCTTTTTATATTTTCTTTAAATTTGTTTTTATTAATCTTTTTAAAAAAATCATCTTTATCGTAGTAATCATTGAATTTTAATTTATCTAAATTTTTTTTATCTTTTTTAATGTTATCTACTATAACAATATTTGTAATTTTTTTTTGGTTAAGTTTTTTGATAAGATTAGCACCAATAAAGCCAGCACCTCCTGTTATCAAAATCATGATTGAATTAATTTAGAAGTGCTAAAATTAGATAGTTTGCTTATAATCTTTATATCACCTCCATTTTTTTTGATCATTTCATATCCAACAACATCTTTTGCTTTGTAATCTGATCCTTTAAAAAGAATATCTGGTAAAATTTTGTTTAAAACTTTTTCTGGAGTTGTTTCATCAAAAAAATCAGCTTCATCAACATCTTTTAACATCTTCAAAAATTTTATTCTTTTTGTTAATGTCAATATTGGCCTATTCTTCCCTTTAAGTTTTTTAACAGAACTATCTGAATTAATAAGTATAATCAATTTATCACAATTCTTTTTAGCTTGTTCAATTAAATGTAGATGACCCGAATGAAGTACATCAAAACAACCGTTAGTCACTCCTATTTTTAATTTAACCAATTTCCACAAAACGATTTTAAGTTCTAAATTTACATTATTATTATCACAAAAATTCTCTACTATTGTTCGAAATTCATTAAATGATAAAATTGCTGTATGTTTTTTTTGCACTACTTTGGCACAAGCATATGATGCTATTTTTATTGCGTTAATTAAATCTATATTGTTTGAAAGCATGTAACTCAATAAGCCTATAAAGGTATCTCCTGCACCGGTAACGTCATACACGTTTACATCTTCTTGAGGTATTTCAACATGCTTACCCTTATTAAAAATTACTGATATTCCATTTGATCCTTTAGTTACTATAAAAGCTTCAGTTTTTGACTTTTTAAAAAGTTTAAATGTTGAGTTTTTATTAATTGGTAACTTTTGATAATCAAAAAATTCATAATATTCTTTTTGATTTGGACATATAAAATTTGAACCTTTGTATATTTCAATATTTCTATTTTTTGGATCTGTAAGAACCATTTTTTTATTGTATCTAAAAATTTCTATTGATTTTTTTATTAAGTTAGGAGTTAAAAAACCTTTTGAATAATCTGAAATTATCAAAGTTTCAAATTTTTTTATATTTTTCTTAATGAAGTTAATTATATACGTTTCATCATTTTTTTTTAAAAATGAGAAACTTTCATCATCTAATCTGCAAAACTGATGGTCATTTTGAACAATTCTTTTTTTAACTGGTGATGAATAGCTCTTATTTGAAATTATTTTAAATTGAATTTTTCTTTCATTTAATAATTTTTTAATTGTAGTGCCGGCTAAATCGTTTGATAGTTTAGAAATTAAAAATGGATTGCCCCCTATTGATTTAATATTATTAGCAACATTTGCAGCACCACCCAACAAAGTTTTTTTCTTAATAGGCTTTAAAACAGGAACTGGCCTTTCAGGTGATATCTTTAAAACTTCTGTCGTTTGGAAGATATCTAAAAAAATATCTCCTAAAATTAATGTTTTTTTTACATGAGGTGATTTCATTTTTATCATTATTTTTGTACTATATAAAATTAATTATAAAATTAACTTACTTTCTTTTTAAATATTCTGTCTGTCATTATCAACTAATTTACACAATGGTAAATTTTATAATATATAGAGATTTAAAATTATGGAAGCATAGAATTTTATAGATTTACAATTCTCTTAATAACACAATAAATAAGTGATAATTATATCTTTTATCTAATTGTAAACTATGTGTCACCTCAATTAATAAGGGGTCAATTAATTATTATATCTATGTTAATTAAGGAATTTTTCATTATTAGAAAAGCTCAAAAACTATAAATTGATTTATATTAAATTTTTTTGTATTAGTTTTTATATCTAATTAATCAAATTTATTTTTTAAATTGAAAAAAATTCTTATTTATAGAAATTGTAGTCTTGGTGATTTTATTGTTTCATTGCCTGCAATAAAAATGATTAAAAAAAACAATCCAAAATCAAAAATTTACCTAGGGTCTCAACAAAAAAGTGATGTGGGTTTTGTAAAACCTAATTTAATACCCTTAAAAAAAGGTATTATAGATAAATTTATATTTTTTGAACACAATATATTTTCCATTATAAAATTTCTTAATATTATTAAAAAAAATAAATTTGATAAAGTTTATTATCTTAATGAATTTACTTCAAATATGAAAATTAATAGAGATTTTTTAATTTTTTGCTTACTTGGAATTAAAAAAAAATATGGTTTTCAAATAATGAATTATAATTATGATTCTTTTAATGAAGCATATTATTTATGCAAACGTGTAAATAACAAAGTTAAAAAGAAAGACGTAACCTTAAAAAATTTAATAAGTAGTTTTATAAATAATAATAAAAAAAAATACATCACAATAAGTTTAGGTGGAAGAAATCCTGCTAAAAGATGGAACATTAATTATTGGGTAACGTTAGTAATGGATATTACAAAATCTTTTCCTAGTTTATCAATTAAAATTATCGGATCAAAGAATGAGATAGATACAGCAGAAATAATACGAAAAATTAATAAGATTAAAATAATTAATATGTGTGGTAAAACAAATATCAATACACTTTTTAAAGTTATAAATTCAAGCAGATATCACATCTCCCATGATGATGGTACAATGCATATTGCAAGCTGCTTTCAAAAGTACGGGGTAGCGATATTTGGGAAGACAGATAAAAGAGGACGATGGTTTCCTTCTAATTCTAATCAAAAAGTATTTTTTCCTAAAACTAATGTTAATGATACAAAGCCCAATAAAATTTTCAAGGTTGTGTATAAAGATCTAGTAAAAATAGCTGCTAATTAAAATCATCTAAATAAATTTTTTTTTAAAATACAAAGTCTGCACCGATGATGCATAAATCAAAATCAATAATATTTTTCTTATTATTCATTAATATTACTAATCTTACCTTTTCTTAATTATTAAGTTATTTTATTAGGATTTTATTTTTCCTAACAATTAACAACAACTTAAAAGCTTTTATATATCTAACAAGAAAAAATTTTGGATTAAATATAATCCTAAAAAACCATCCTAAATAAATTTTATCAAGAAAGTTATTTAGAGGTGCTTCGTCACCTGTAAAATAAGAAATTGCACCACCTGTACATAAAATTGTAGTTTGAAAATTAAGATTATCTTTAAGATAAAGGCCTAATACTTCTTGTGTTCCACCACCAATATTTGTCATTATATAATCAGGTTTTATTTTTTTTAATTTTTGCAGTAGTTTTTTGTCTGTTAGGTTGTTGGGATTGTAAAAAGGTGAAACATAATTGTATATTTTTTTTAATCCTATTTTTCTTAAATATTTTTCGTTAGATAAAGATTTCTTTTTATTTGGGTTTATTAAGAAAATTGATTTAGTTTTATGAGCACTGATAAAATTAAAAAATAATTTCAAAAATCTGTATCCAGAAAATTTTGACACCTTAATACGCTTAAAAATTCTTAATAAAATTACAAAATATCCACTATCAAAAAAAACATAATCTGCTTTTTTTAAAGATATTAGGTAATTAGGAGAATCTTCTATCAAGGATAATCCTGGACCTGAGGGAAAGACAAAAAGACCTGTTTTGTTAATAATCTTCATAAAATCATTATCATTAAAGTTTTGAAATTTAATATTATAGAATTTAATAAATTTAATCATTACTTCTTTAAAAACATAAAGGTTATTTAATATTATTGAATTTAAGATTATAATCTTTAGAAAGAGGATCGCATTTCATATCAAGTTTATTTGGCAAGATAACATTTCCATTTAATCTTGAGGGAGATTTTTCAAAGCTCATCTCCAAGCTAGTTGGATTGCCATACTTATCAGGAATGCTGTAATTATTTGGGTGAATATGGGTAAGTTTTAAATTAATATGTTGAATAAAATGTATGATTTTATCTCTGTGAAGATCAACATCATGAAACTCTATGACTATAGCATTTATTTTGTTTTTTATTTTAAGTAAATCTTCTAAAATTCTATATTCATAACCTTCAATATCTATTTTAAAGAAGATATTTTTTTTTAATTTTACAATAGATTTTATATTTCTATAAGTGACCAATTGTTTTTTAAGGTTAATTTTTTTTTTTATAAAAACAAAATTAATTAAATTTTTTGTTTTATTTATAAAGTTTTTAATTGAGGATTTAAAATAAAAAATTCTAAAAAACGAAAAAAAAAAGGCTTTAGTTAAAAATTTATAACCTAATTGATCATCATAGCTGTGTATTTTTAAATTTGAATTAATTTTCAATGACTCAATTTCAAAAGTCCAGTCATCTGATATTCCCAAACTAATCAAATATTTAGATGTGATTAAGCTTTTATTGCCAACTAAATATCCACCATCATTATTTTTTCCAATTCTAATTAGTTTAAATTTATGTCTTGGTTTGAAAGAATGAGGTAATTTCATTAATTTTTGTTTATTATCATTATACCTATATTGTATAATAACATTTGTTGATTTAGAAGTAACTTTGACATTTAATAATGAAATTTTAATATAATGATAAATATTTATAAAGATATTCCAGGCAAATTTAGTCCTAATGATGGAACTATTGATTTTTATTTAAGGGTACGAACCTATGTTAATAAGGATACTTATGTATTAGATCTTGGCGCAGGTAAGGGAGACTGGTTTGAAAGTAGAAAAAAAAATAAAACTTTATTCAATATTCAATATTTAAAACCTGACATTAAAAAGATTATTGCTGCTGATGTTGATAGGGTAGTTCTTAAAAATAAATCTACACATAAAAACTTAATCATTAAAAAAAAAATTCCTGTAAAAAAAAATTCATTTGATCTAATAATATGTGATTGGGTTTTTGAGCATATTGAAAACCCTGAACCTTTTTACAATGAAATAAATAGAGTACTAAAAAAAGGTGGGATTGTATGTGGAAGAACACCATATAAATACAGCTATTTAGCAATAATTTCAAATTTACTGGAAGGCTCTAAAATTAAAGATTTTATTCTAAAAAAAGCACAACCTGGAAGGGGAAGGTATTTTAAATCTTATTATAAAATGAATACTAAAAAAACAATAAGTAAAATTTTTTGGAATTACTCAAATAATAGTTTTATTTATACACCAGATCCATCATATTTCTTTAATTCAAAAATTTTATTTTACTTAATGAATAAAATACACTTTTTATTACCAAGATTTTTTTCAGGAGTTTTGTATAGTTTCCTCAAAAAAAAATAGTGTTTAAATAGAATTTGTATATATGAATTTTGACCATTTTTTATGATCTGGTAAAATTAAATTAAAGTTAGCTTTTTTATTATTGGAAGTTTCATCTAAAGTTTTTAAAAAAATTTTATTAAAAGATTTAAAATTATTTTGGTTAATTGAAATAACAGAATTATTCTTAAATATCTCTGATATTCTTGTTTCTTTATTCATTACTAACTTATTTTTATAACTTAGTGCTTCTAAAGCAGGAATACCATACCCTTGTACAGCAGGAATAACAAAAATATGACTTTTTTTTAAAAATTTATCTTTAGCCTTATTTGAAACAAATCCTCTGAATTTAATTGCTTCATGAACTTTTTTTTCAAATACTAAATTCTCTAAAAAAGTTTTTTCTTCACCCTTGCCAATAATATTAACTTCAATTTTTTTGAATAATTTTAAATTAATCACTTTTAATAAAGATATAGCATTAATAATCCAATCTAAATTTTTATTATGCTGTAATCTTGAGATAGAAAGAATAAATATTTTCTTATTTGATTTTTTTAAAATATGACCTTTATTAATTATTCCAGGATGACAATATTTAAAATTACAACCATAATGCTTATTTAATTCTATAGCATTTCTCTTACATGTTGTCATTCTAACATTTGCTTTTTGTAAAGCTTTTTTATTTATTATCTCAGCGATGGCATGTCTTAAGCTTACAAAAAAACTTTTTTTTTTAAAAAAACCTAGAATTAAAGAAGGTGGATCATCTAAATGGACATTGTATTTTTTAATGCAAGCTAAGTATGCAAAAAAAGCTGACTTATAGCCCCACATAATTGGTGTTGTTAAATTTTCAGAGTTAGAAAAGAATTTTTTAACCAGAAAAATTTTTTCAAAATAAGATCTGGGTTTTAAATCAATTACTACGATATTTTTTGAATACTTAGCAAGTCCAAGTTTATCTTCAAAACATACAACTTTAACTTTTATTGAAGCACTTAAAATACAAAATAGCTCCTCTATTCCACCAAAGGCGTGTGGGTATGGGTAAAAAATTAAAACTTCTTTATTTTTCATATAGCTTAAATTGACTTTCATAAACTGACGTCACAATATACATTTATACTATTGTTTTATTGTTAAATAACCATAATTTATTGTTTGAATGATCAAATATATAATAAGCCATCCTATTCAATATCAAGTACCACTACATAGATACTTAGCTAAAAGAATAAATTTTTCAGTAATATATAGGTCAAATTTTTCTACAAAGAAAACTTTTGACTCTGATTTTAACAGAATTGTATTGCTTGATAAGAATCTTTTGAAAGGTTATCAATACGATCTCTTAAATTATATTGGTCCAAACAAGGTCAGTAATATATTTCCATTAACTACACAGTTTACTAAAAAAATTTTCACTTACGACACTAAAATCATTTGGATCCATGGTGTTAAAATTTGGTTTAATATTATTATACTTATTCTTGCTAAGATTAAAAAAAAAAAGATTTTTGCAAGAGATGAAATTAATAACTTAAAAAAAAGATCACAATTGAATATTTTTTTAAATAAGATTTATTTTTTTATTATAGATAAATTTATAGATTGTTATTTATCTGTAGGTCATGTAAATACCCAAACATTGATTTATTATGGTATAAATAAAAAGAAAATTTTTTTATTACCCTGGGCTGTTGATAATAAAAAATTTATTAACAAAAAAGTTAAAAAATTTAACAAATTAAAAATTTTGTTTACAGGTAAACTTGTTTATGGAAAAGGATGCGATTTACTTTTAAATGCAATAAAAGCTCTTAACAAAAATAAAAATTTTAGAATAAATACTGAAGTGACAATTGTTGGCGATGGGCCACTGATGAAAGAATTGATAGAATTTAAGAAAAATAATAAATTAAATAATATTAAATTTACAGGCTTTAAAAATCAAAATCTTATTAAAGATTATTATAAAAATTCTAATCTTTTTGTAATGCCATCACGTAAAGATAATTGGGGGTTAGCATTAAATGAAGCCATGGCATCCAAAAATATTGTTATTGCTTCTGATAAAGTTGGTGCTGCATATGATTTAATTAAAAATAATAAAAATGGATATACTTTTAAAAATAATAACTACTTAGATTTATCAAAAAAAATTTTGAAAATTTATAACAATAAAAAAAGTAAAAATGTTAAACTATCCTCTACCAGCGAAAAAATTATTAAGAAATGGAGTTTTAATGAGTGCTTTGTTGGCCTGACTGCTGCAATTAATTATGTGTTAAAGAAATGAAAATTTTATTTATTGGGTGCAACTCAGGCAATTCAAAGCTAGCGTATAAAGCTATAAAAAAAATTCACAGAAAAACTGAATTATTGGCTGTAGATAATTTATTAACTAAAATAGAGTATGCTATATTCTATCATTTATTTCCAAGTTTATTTAATTACAAAATAAATTTATTTTTTAAAAAAAAGATTAAAAAAAAATATGATTTATTTTTTTTTTATAATTGTGAATTTATTAATGAAAATTTAATTACAAAAATTAAACAGAGTAATTCAAGGGCTTACTTTTACTGTGCTGATAATCCATTTTTGCCTAGAGATAAACAGAGGTGGCAATTAATTAAAAAAGTAATAAATAAATTTGATTTAGTTATATTTCAACAAAAAAATAGAGAAAAATATGTTAAAAAATTTAAAATAAGTAAATATGTTACAATATTGCCACCTTATTTTAAGGGTGTACATGTAAGACATAATGTTAGACCCAAAAAAAATGTTATTTTTCTTGGTACCTGGTACCCCGAAAGAGGAAAATTTTTCTATGAACTAATTAAGCTTGGATTAAAGGTTGATATTTATGGAACCCACTGGCAAAAAGATAAAAGATACTATGAGCTTATTAAACAACATATTCATCTAAAACATTATCGGGCACATGAGTTATCTAAAATTATAAGTAATTATAAAATTGGAATTGCGTTATATGCAAAAGATAATGATGACGATTTTTCAAATAGATCAATAGAAATTCCTGCAATAGGATCGTTAATTTGTAGTGAAAGATCACAAGCCTTAGAAAAAGTACTTATTGAGAATAAAGAAGCTGTTTATTTTAATACAATAAAAGACTGTTTTAATAAATGCTCACATTTACTTAACAACATTAAAACAATACATAAAATTAGAAAAAGCGGACAAAAAAAAATATTAAATATATTAAAACCAGAAGGTGAAAGAGTATTTAAAAAAATATTAAGTAAAAATTTTATAAAAAAATATAATAAGAAATTTATCATTAATTATTAATAATGAATAAATCTTTTTTAAAATATAATATTGCGACTGAGTCCACCTCATTTGGAGTTCGTATTTTAATTCAATTATTTTTTCCACCCTTGATGTTGTTTTATTGGGGTAAAGATAATTTTGATTTATGGTTATTTTTATTTGCAATTCCTGCTTTTGTGGCCATGTTTCAAATTTCAATCATTGCCCCTATTAGAAATCATATGCTAAAATTATATCGGGAAAAAAAATATTCTAAGTTAAATAATATTTATCAAAATGCATTCTTTTTAGTAGTTTTAAATATACTTTTAATTACATCTATTGCTACAATATATATGGTTATAAATTTTTCTAATCCATTTATATATGAAAATCTAAATTTAATAATTATTGCTTTTACTTGTCTTTTATTAAATTTATTTGCTAGCAATTCTCACGCAGCTTTATCTTACAAGGGAAGTGTAAAAGAACATCTTAAAATTGAAATTTTTTTTGATATTATAATTAATTTTACTGTTCCAGTTTCTTATTATATTTTCTCAAGCTTCGATAATGTTTTTTCATTGGTTCTTGTCTTAACACTATTAAAAACATATGTATTATATAGCAGAGTAAATGATAAATATTTAGATAAATTCATTACATTTAAATTAATTAATTTTAAAGATATTAAAAAAGTTATTAATTTATCATTAGGTTTTAATTTTCATATTTTATCCACAATTATTAAAGGGCCTGGTTTAATAATACTATTAGGTACAAGTAATAACTTAAGTTTGGTTGGTATGATAAGTACTGCTAGGACAATGTTTTACTATCTCCCGCTAAAATTTTTTGATGTCTTTGAAAGAAGCTATTTTTTAGAATTTACTAATATTATAAATACAAAAAAATTAAATAAGGACTTCAGAAAACATTACTTATATCTTTTAATTTTTTGTACAATTGGCTTATTAGTTTTTATGTTATTTTCAAATTTTTTTGGAATGTATATTTACAATTACTGGACACATAATTTTTATAAAATTAGCTCAGAATTAATATTTTTAATCACATTAGATATATTGCTAATAATTATTGGTAGCTTTTTAATACTTCCATTATTATCGTTGAATAAATACAATTATATAGGTTTATTTGAATTAATTATAAATATTGTTACTTTTTTAATCTTATTCAGTAATAATTTTTTTAATAATTTAATATATGGCTATAAAATAATTATCATATCAAGCAGTTTAATTTTAGCGGTCAAGTTTATCTACTCACTATCAATATTAAAAAATTATGCAGTTAGAAATAAATAATATTATAGAACAATCAGTTTTAGATAAATTCAAAATATTATTAATTTTTTTAAATATATTTTTTTCAATTATCCAAATATTTATTAGTTCAAATGTTGTAGAAATCATATTTATACTGATTTTAGTTAACATGGGTTCCTATATTTCATATCAAATAACTTTAAATAGGGACAACTTAACTTACTTTTTGCTTCCTTGTTTAATCATTCTTATGACAAACTTTTTTTACTTAGTATTTCCACTTATTTTTACAGCATTACTTGGTCAGGCAATTAATATAAATTTAGAATTACCAAATCAAAGTTTCTTATTTTCTTTTATTAATCTGGTAACAATAATAATTGCTATGAATGTTCTTATAAAATTCAATCCTATTAATAAGATTAATGATAAAAATAAAATATTGAGTAAGTATAATATTTTTACCCTGCCTGATTATAAATCAGTATTATCAATGTTTTTTATAATATTTATAATAAAGTCTTATTTAGTTATTTTTGATGGTGGTTTAAATGATACAACTGAAAGTGGTGACATGGTGAGTAAATTTTTTTATGGATTTTATAAATTTATTTCTCTGCCAATATTCATGTTTTTTTATTTTTATTTTTATACTAAAAAAATTAGTAAAGTAAAATTTAACACATTTATTATGATAAATGTTTTTTTAGGTATATTATATGCAATATTAACAAATTCAAGAACTGAGATTTTCCGAATAATTTTAGTAATAATTTTTGCTTATTTTTTAATCTTTTTGTCAAAAAAAATCTATTTGAGCGGAAGAAGAATTTTTTCTATTCTTGTATTTGTTATTATATCGTCGTTATTGATAGAAGGTCTTAGTAAAAAAATACTTGAAGGAAGATCGCTACGAGATAATGTTACCCCTCTTGATTTATTGAAATTTAGCACTGATTCAACTGGCCCAGATGAAAAAATATTCTTGATAACAGAACTTAGTAAGGATTATGAGTATACCAATAATGTATTGATAAACAGATTTATGCCCATCAAGTATTTAGATAAAATGCTTTATGACTCTGGAAATTTTTCAAGGGTAGATGTATCTGAATTTAGAACTTTTTTCTATTTTAAAAGTATCTCATTTATTCCACAAACTTTTATTAATATAATTTATCCCGAATATAGGAAAGATACTTTTTTCATAGGAAGTGGTACTTATACGGAAAGAGTAGCTTATCAAATAGATAAAGGTCCATTTAACAAAGGTTCTTTCATATCAGAAATTTACTTAGCAACTAACTCGTATTTTCTTTGTTTTTTTATAATTTTTTTACTTTATTTGCTGCTTTTTATAGTAATTTTGAAATTTCAATATCATGATGTTAAAAATATATACTTTTCACCTCTAATTTTAATGATGATTTTTGAGCTTTTATATGTTTCACAGGCTGATAGTACTTTAGATTTTTTAACATTAATAATTAGAATACCCTTAGAGTTAATCCTATTATATAATTTATTAAAATTTATTACTTTTAATTATAAGACCTCTAAAGATGAACCCAAAAAAAATTTATA
>Ga0115000_10001916_pt1 | contig 18138 bp, 19 predicted proteins | sample ArcticOcean_MG_C_6_FD_89690 | JGI IMG/M metagenome (GOLD analysis project Ga0115000, IMG submission 89690) | Marine microbial communities from western Arctic Ocean - ArcticOcean_MG_CB8_128 | ecosystem: Environmental > Aquatic > Marine > Oceanic | place: Arctic Ocean: Canada Basin | collected...
CGATTCAGACCTCCTTGCTGATACCCCTTTTGCGCCAAATTGAATTCATTCCTGTTCTGCTTTTGTAAGTCTTGCAGTCTTTGCGAGCCCGAGGCCCTTTGGAGACCATAATCGAAAACGTCCTTCTTTCGATTCGGACCTCCTTGCTTTTGCACCAAATTAAATTCATTCTTGTATCCGGGGTGAGAGCTATTTGTGTTCAACGATAAATTACCAAGCCCTATCGAGCGCGACTTGCCACCATATTCGTAAATACCTTTAGTTGGGACCCCTCCATTACCTCTTCTTGGAAAATTCATTGGAATTTTCAATGCACTATTTACTGCATTGACACCTACATGGTGTAACACCTTACCCCTACTGGTATTTGTGCCTCCCCTATTCCATATGGATGCTTGCGAGTGAGAATCACGAAATGTGAGAAAAATGAAAAATAACAATACAATCATCATTAAAATACGATCTGATGGCACTTTCATCTTTAACCACAACAAAATAAAAAAATATACCAACAGGTATGGTGAAGATAATGTCTCCGGTTCCATCAACTCGAAAAACAGATCCATATAATAGCTATAATAGATGCTTGAAAAATGGAGTGACAATTGAGAAAAAGTCATGGGATCGAATTATCAAAGCAGTCAACAGTAAAAATGAATTTGGGGGTAACTTTTTTTACGACAAGAAAACAAATTCTCTCAAAATTGAGGACTCTACAACTGTACGTGGTAAATTCGACAATGTGACCATACCACATGGGAAGTTCGAGTTTCACACACATCCTTCTTTGTGTGATGGTAAAATTTGTGCATTGGGGATTCCGTCACCTGCAGATATAATTATTCATCTGGAAGATGTCAATAGAGAGACAATGTGCCACTTTGTTTTTGAAAAAAGTGGCACATGGCTCCAAATATCAAGTGTCAAGCTACGAGGGAAGGGAAAAAAATTGGCACTACAGGGTGCAATGAATCGTGCACATGACATGGAAAAAATATTGATAATGCATTCAGCTACTGATCCTGAATCTAAACTTAGGAAAAGATGGATTCAAGCGGCCAGGGGGGTAGGAATTTGTATGATTTTTGTTCCTCATACAGTTAATAAACTCTCACCGGTGCTGTCTATACCAGTTTCATGTTGAAAATAATAAAATGTAAATCAATACACATATGTCAAAACGTTCCTGTGCAACATCTGTAGACTGCCCATCAAGGCAAATATGCCATCCAGTGAAAAAGGTATGTGTCAAAAGAGGAGACGCAAAAGATGTAAAGATAGGAGATTTGCAATATAACCCCCCCCCCAAAAAAAAAAATGTAAACAAAGAAAAAAGCTCACAAAATGCAACGCCGCAATCATGGGGGGTTGAACAGGGTACTGTGGGGTTCAATATAGCTGCACTTGCAAAAATCAATGGTGCGAATCTAGACAAAAAGATGACATGCACTCGGGATGGCACAAGATCATACCATCAGAATGTAGCAAAATTTCTGTTTGCACCCCACACCCCTGTTCATCGTTTGCTACTTGCCCATCAGTTAGGGACGGGTAAAACATTATCCATGATCTCAATGCTTGATAATTTTTACGATGACCCTAGACCAATTATTTTTGTTGTACCCAGACAGTCTTTAGTGATCAATTTTTATTCCGAGCTTATGACTTTCCCTTCTAAATTTAGAGATTATGTAATTTCTCGTCTTGGTGAGCCCATATATACGAATGATAACCTTGACCCCAAATACAGAAAAGAATGTGTCGCACTTTTAGAAAAAAAGGGAAAACTTCGTGCAGGTGTGATAACAGGTGATGACTCAAAGGCCCCACGTGCACCGCTGAAGGCCTTTAGACTAACACAGGCAGGTGGTAGTGCGATGAAAAATCAAGCAATTCTCAAAATATCAAGACGTCTATCGGGAAACAAAGATGCAATAACCGATGCAAATATGTTTGAAAATTGTATTCTTGCTATTGATGAAGCACATCTTATGGTGCGACCCGAAACAGATCCTAGTTTGACGACAGCACAGGTGAAAGTGGTACATAAATTAGGACAACGTGTAAAAAAATCAACACGTGGGACATGTGCTATTTTAGCAACTGCGACACCCATCGTCGACAGAGCCTCTGATAGTGATTCTATCATGGACATTGTGTATGGGGTGTCACCTGATAGAAAAAGCAACGAAGGTTACATTAGTTGGTTTATGAATCGCCCTAATGATGTGTTTGCAAAGACAAATCCGTCTGCGAATGAACTACCAACCATCGTTGATGTCCCTTTGACGGGTGAGAATCTGGAAAAATATCTGAAAGAGTCTAAAAGCAATAAGAGCTCTTTACAAACGTACGAAAATGCAACAATTTATCAGTTTTCTGAAAAGGCGATAGCATCAGTACGTCCGAGATTGGCGACCGAAGGCTATAATGTGTCTTCAAAACTAGATGCACTTGTCAAAAACGTAAAAGCATCTGGTCTAAAAACTGCTATATTGATGGATCGTAAGAATGGTTTGAAATTGTTACAGGCAATGTTTGAGGAACAAGGTGTAAAATCTGCTCTTATGTTTGGCACCGTCGCAACACCTGTAGCTCAGCGGGACAGAGAGGCACTCGTGAATGAAGACATCCGAACAGCGTTTAATGCAAAATCAAACATCCGTGGTGCGGACATACAAGTCTTAATTCTGGATAGTAGGGATTTCTCGGAGGGTGTATCTCTTTTGAATGTCCGTCATATCATACTAGCGGACATGAGTCCAGGGTTTGCAGAAGGCAAGACGACACCGTCATGGGGAAGGATGAAACAGAGAGTTGGGAGAGCACTTCGATTTTGCTCACATTCTGATCTACCACAATCTGAGCGACAGTTGAAAATAAGCTTGTACATTTCATCCGCACCTGGGTTGACAACTATTGATCAGAAGAAGCTAGCAATCATCAAAAAACAACATGTTGTTGTGGAAATGGCAATGTGTGATCTAGAATTGCTTAGTATAGACTCAACCCTTTATGGTGCATCCGAATGCGAAAAAATAAAAAACTCCTATATGTAATTGTAACAAATGCAAGATGTCATGCAGCAAACATGGAATGATGAAAATGAATTATTATTACAGCAATGGGGTGAAAGATCATCTGTTTTGAGAATACTACACACAGACACATCATTAAAATACACTAAATATTCAACATGTGTCACAATACCAACTATTGTATTGAGCACAGTTGCTGGTTCAATACAACTGCGTGTAAATTCGTGCGAATCGGAAGGTGGTTACATTGATGTGATCTTGGCATGCATGAATTTGTTCATAGCCATAATTGCAGGGGTAGGATCGATTTTGAGGTTCAAAGAAAAGGCAGAAGCACACAAAGCGTCCGCGTCTTCATTCGGGAATTTTTACAGGCAAGTATCATGTGAACTTGCATTTCCGAGAACGGAGCGCGATAATCCATCCGAACTCCTACGGTCAATGAAAAGACATTACGATGCACTTTTAGAGACTTCCCCAGACATTCCTCGATGCATTGTCACCAATTTCAAAAAAACTCGTGTGAAACTGAACCCGTCACTGTCACTCCCAGACATATGTAATGGCCTCGATCCAATAAAAATATGTAAGAGTAATACATATGGTGGCGAAGACGATATTATTGTTGATGTGCAGCAACAGGAGGTTGTTTTAAGTCAATAAATTTTAAGAGCTATCAGAAAATCAACTATCTGTTTTGCAAATGCCCCATCACTCGGATAATGCAAACCAGCCTTTACTCTTGTTACATCGCATTCCTTGGCTATTCTGTTGAACGTTTGCTTCAACTCGGGATATTTCTGACCTAGCTTGTGGGCCAAGTAATAAGCTTGAAACGCATGCCCCGCTGGATAGGCTGGAGTATTAGCTGTTGTGGAACTTAACACATTATGCAACGTATCAATAACATTTTGTGGTCTAGCACGATTCATCAAAAGTTTCAAAATCATGATAACATGAAACACGTGTGGTTGTGAGATCAAGTAATTAAGATCTTCAACACTTTCATCAACAATTTTATCAAACGCATGACTAGGACTTGCGTCGGTTTTACGATAAAAATCTACATCTTCCTGAGTTCTTGTACTTATAGCCTTTTTAACCATCAAAACTTCACGATTGTTATCGGGATGAATGGCAATAGCTGGTAAGAACATATTAAATCTTTGGCCTCCACGCAAAATAATAATAATAAACAATACAATACAACATAGTAGTAGTATAACCATACCGATACTCTAAAAGCAATTTTTTTTATTAAACAAAAATATCAATCGTCAATCAAATCATCAGGTTTATTACTTGATTTGTTTTTGTTTACGGATTTGAGTCTTTACAGTTTTTCTCAATGATTTCATATGAGAGAGGCCCTTCAGTACTCTAAGAACTTTCTTCAGCTGTCTAATATTCTTGGCTTTCGCAGATTGTTTTCTTTTCTGTGTAGCACTTTGATTGCTATGTGGACGAATCTTCGTCACAGGACGCCTACTGGATGCCTTGCGTTTGGTCAGCTGTTTGTTGCGTCGTTTATGATGCCTCAACGCAAGATAACCACGAGTATTTGTGTAACTTCTATCTGATTTTTGTAAATGACGAATTGGCATATTTTGTTTTCTTTATAACAAACAACACATAAAAAAAAACAAAATCCGATTGGTTATGGAGCACCCATCAAATCACCCAATTTATCAACTTCGCCTATTTCACCCATCAAATCATCAAATAATGTGATATTTGTGCTGGAGATTTCCTCGTCATCTTCACTTTCCTCGTCATCATCTTGCATGAGTCTTCCTTCTTCAAAATAATTTAGTCCGTCGTCTACTATAGAGTTCTGCAAATAATTCACATCATTGTTGGCCTCCCCGTGCCATTCCGAATCTTCTATTTCTTTTATTGCATCGTCAACTAGAGTCCATGTTGTATCTTCCGTGTGTTTGACCATATCATCATTGGAAAGGGGTGGTAAAATGGGGTTGGCTATCACATCATTCCAAGCCCGATCAAAATTTGAATTTTGCCAAGGGACTTCCACCACTTTGTCAACAGATTCAATTTGTGCAGTCACATCCCTTCCTATCTTATATGCATGTTGCAACCATTTTGATGTCTGTTCTTTCATTGCTTCGAATGTTGGTAATGGACCAATTACTTCCAATGCTGCCATTATTGAGCACATGCCACCATGATCATAAATTGCGCATACCCCGTTGTACCTGAGTCCCTTGTAAGAAATCCTTTTGATTTCATGTCCATCTTCGAAGTAAATTCTATTATATTTGTCAAACGTCTCTTTATAAAACTGCAATTGCCCTGGCCATGTTTCTGAATGATTGGGTTCTATAAGATATGCATCCCAATAATAACCCATGTTATGCAACAAAATTTGATTAGCGTGGGTCTCTGTTGAGTTTGAATTCTCCTGCAATACAATATTGGGTGAAACAACAAAAGGTGCAGTGCTATTCATGCAACCATTGGTAATCAACGCATCTATAAAATCCAAGGCAAAATCTATCGGGTCGTCTTGTAGATTGACAAATAGATTAGTCCGTTTGGTTGCGTCGGTTTTACCAACAGCCAGACATAAGTCAAAACTTCTATTGATCGTTAATGGGTCATCGTTGCTTGCGAATGGCCAGTCATTCCCAGATGCCTTGAACATGTCTAATGCAATTATATTTGTGTACAGTGTCAGGTGGTAATTCATTCTAGGAGCCCGACCTGTCTCTCTCAAAGCTCTCAAGGCATTGAGAAAATGTCGTTGGTAATTCTGTACCTGTTGCTCCTCAAGTGTACCCGGACCAAAAGTCAACGCGTATCCGAATGGGTATTCTCGACTTTGGGGTTGGAGACTAGTGGTAATATTTAGTATGTACTCCTCTAGGGTTATTCCTAATTCAAAGTTGATCACATCATCCGTTTTCAACTGATCATTGTATTGATCACGTTGGGCAGCAAATTGTGGGACATCGATTTTTTGTACCTTATTTGTATGATATCCTTTTGAAACCACAAAATAAACCACCAACAACACAATAATAATAATAGAAACCATTGTCAGCACAACAATATACGTACAAAATAAAAAGATGTGTCCAGATTACATTACCTCTTGACACACATACCAGTAGCCTGCCTTATTTTGCAATCCGACCTTTCTTTGCACGCAGACCTATTTTTTCTTAATGTATGGCATGCTGCAATGCTTTCTTTAGATGGCTGGATCAATATTTGGGGCGTATACCCGCTTTTGGTCAACAGCTTGTACTGTTCTAGTGCCACTTTGTACAATTTTGTCCCCTTTTTGAGCATACCATTTTGCTTTTTACGTGCATTACGTACAGCTTCTTGCCAAACCATCAGTTTTTGTATATTTTGTATTTGCAAATCACTCAAGGCTTTTCGTGTGTTTTTACCAGTATCCACACCAGGGTAGTCATACTTTCTAGGATTCCGTGTGTATGCCGATGTATTAGATGTCTTCTTTGATGTGTGATTCATATCATACGTTCTAGATTGCTTTCTACCTCTATCTGATGCAAAGTTATCCACATTGTTATAATACCGATCAAATGATTTTTGCGCACGCTCTTCGCTAATTGGAGTTTTGTTGATATTTTTCAAATATTCCTTCTCTACGCCTTTAGAATTAACAATTCTCCATTTTTTTGCATTTTTGTCAACATAGCCAGCAATTGAACCGTTGCTGAGTGTTCGTTTTCCACTTTTTATATCACCGATGGTATATTTTACCATTTCTTATAATACAACACATTTTTTTTTATATTATCATGTGTGTAGGTACACAACACATATGGATAAAAAAGGTGACGACAAAAATGACGATGATACAATTTTTGAAATTGGTGCAAGTGCAATGGTTACCTTTCTTGAAAATCCAAAATTTCAGAATAAATTGATTGACAAACTCAACAAAAATGTAGATATCCCATTCATTAACGAAGCAACAGAGGAAAAAATTATCCGAGCAATATGTGTCACAATTGTAGACGCTTTGAGAGAGTCACTCTAGATTAATTAATATGTTTATGTAAAAACAAAGTATTGTTTTCAAATCGTTGAATGGATTTGCACAGTTTTAGTGAAATTCAGTCTTGTTTACAGGACCTGATTTTGAAAGTGGAGCAGACGATTTTTCATATAGATGGCCTAACAGAAGGCGATCACGTGTGTATTTCTAGATACGGTGGTTTGTACTACCATCATGGAATTTGTATCGGACACAACAATATAATACATTGTACGAGAGAATTAGAACTGTCTGACATTCTATGTGGTATTATTGAAAAAGAGGAAGCAGAAATTAAGATTGACACACTGGAAAAATTTGTGGGTGAATCGAGTGCAATTCCACGTATACTCAAGAACGTTGGTAAGATGAAAAATGACATCATATTTCTGACCGGTCAACAGCACAAGTATGATCTAATACACAACAATTGTGAACATTTCGCAAACTCAATTAACTCAAACACCTCCCCCAAGAGTTGTCAAATTATCAGAAGTCATATGTGTGTGATGTTTACAATTAGTGCTTTGATTTCGTCACCCCATGTATTTATATTTGCCCTGGTGTATACGTATGCTCATTTACACACATGTAACGACTGTTTAGTTTTTTTCCAATCTTGTTAAAAAAATCATCATTTCAAAAAATACAAATTTGATCAAATCTTTACCTCATTATATAAGATATTCTACAAGATGATTTATCGGAAAATCACATTAACACCACTAGGCAAAATGGTATCTATGATCAGCATAAATGTATTAATTTATTGCTATAACCAACTTATATCTATCAAAAAAGAATCACAGCAAAGGCTACTTCAGCTGGCGGCATCTACAAACATTTGTGATTATGCGTGTGACGACGATGATGACATTTAACATAGCATAGTTTTTTTTAGTGGTAATAAAAAAAATGTCGTTGCATTAGTACGAATGGAAATCAGTAGTACCACCGAACACGACCGTTTACAAAAAACTATTCGAAAGATTACAAAAGAACAGGGTATGCACGATGTAGAGGATTTTTCAAAGTTTGTCAAAATTGTAGAAAGTTTTATGATACAAGGAAAGTTTGTATGTTACGGTGGCACGGCAATCAATGCACATTTACCCAAAAAATACCAATTTTATGATTTTACCCACGAGCTACCAGACTATGATTTCTTCTCGTCAGATTCATTGAACGACGCAAAAAGACTAGCATATACTTTTCACGATGCTGGCTTTAAAAATATAGAGGCAAAGGCTGCATTTCATGTTGGAACATACAAGGTGTCTGTAGATTTTGTACAGGTTGCGGATATTACACAGATAGATGAAAACCTTCTTGTAATGTTACAAAACTCATCATTTAAGAAAAATGGTATAATGTATGCTTCGGCAAACTATTTACGTATGGAACTTTACAAGGAGTTGTCGTATCCTCAAGGTAATGTTGAACGATGGGAAAAGGTCTTTAATCGACTTAATCTCCTCAACAAACATGTGCCGTTAGTATCTAAACAGTTATGCAAGAAGCCACAGGAAGAGTTAAATACAATTGTCATTTACACGATGGATGGTTGCACACCTGTTCAATTGAAAAATCATTTGATACATCTTGGTGTGGTTTTTATTGGGCAAAGTGCATCAAGTATGGTGCTTCAATCGACCATGGTTAATAAGCAAAGTACACCTGCTACCGCCCCCTTTTTTAGCGTGTTGGCACCAGATCTTGATGTATTGACAGAACATATGATTGAAAAAATTCCTGGCATAGATTTTGAATCACGCCCTGCCACTGGTGATTTGCTCCCAACACATAATATTTTTAGTGTATGTAACCGGCCAATTCTCATTGCCTACAGTACACGCGACAATTGTCACGCTTATAATGTGGTAGACAAAATACGGGTAGCATCATTGGACACATTAATGAATTTCTTTCTATTGTTTTCAATCTTACCCCAAGACATTTATAACCCTGAACATATGCTATGTATTGCCATCGATCTTGCAGCCGCACAAAAGAAAAACATAGATGTGAAAAATATCCTGTTGAGGCGATTCAGTATGAAATGTTTAGGGGGTAACAAGACCCGTAGAGAAATGATGAGAACACGTAACATTCAAAGAAACACTCTCGATAGAAATTCGATCGAATGGGATAAGCAATTTTTAAAACTCAGAATGTAACAAATAACAAACAATAAAATATAATATTAAGTATCCAAATTGGCACAACCCATTTTTCAGTTATTATTTTAATAACATGAACCCAAAATTGAGTTTGTTTATTTTGTGAGGATTACTGCACATCTAAAGGGTTTTGCCATCTCCCCTTGCTGATGTTTTGTATTTAAACCTGCGGAATCAATGATGCGTATTTAGCCCTGTCCCCCCTTGTGCAATGCCTGTATTCGCAGCTGTTATATAGGCTATTTGTTCCGCATCATTCTCCGAAGTTGCATTTAAGTAATCTGTTCCGGTCAAACCTCCCGTCCCTTTGAAGTTCCCAATACTCTTAAACCAATTGCTCAGCGCTTTCCCAAACCCAACAATATACGGTTTTTTTATTTGACCTCCCGGGTTGAAAAAGTCAGTGTCCCACAATGGCATATCTCTTAGCTCATACAAGAGATCTGTTTCACCATTATTAGTATCACCACTAGCAGCCAAAAATTCATCCCACCTTGAACGTTCGTCTTCTGACAATTTGTCCAAATCTTCCCTTGACAGGGGTGCCTGCATCCAATACTCTTGCATAGTGCATGGGTAACCATGTATACGTTCATGATCTCTACACACATAATCATGAGGTCGTTCATTTGATGAATACGTTCTATTGGTATGATACCGTGGAACGCGTCTATACCGTCTATTTGTGTGTGACGACTTCATGTTATTGAAATAATAAAATACAACCAACAGCACAACAATAAAACCCAGTGTTTTTGGTGTGAATTTTGGTATGTTCATTTTTTGTATATAGTCTGCACAACATTTTATTTGATCTAAAAATGAATACTTGTGGTCCGAGATAAACGTGACCACCGACCTGAAAGATATGGATATTAAGTCTTCAATATATAATTAATATATATATATACTACTATATACTGAATAATGATGAAGATGCCAAAATTGACACAAAACACAGCAGTATTTATTGTTGTGTTGTTGGTTGTATTTTATTATTTTAACAGTATGAAGTCGTCACACACAAATAGACGGTATAGACGCGTTCCACGGTATCATACAAATAGAAGGTATACATCCGGTTTTGCAGGAAACAAAGATGGCAACGCTGGTGGAATATATACGTGTAGAGATCATGAACGTATACATGGTTACCCATGCACTGTCACTCAGTATTGGGCTCAGGTACCCCTGTCAGAGGAAGATTTGGCGAAATTGTCCCCTGACGAACGTGCGGACTTTGACGCATTCTTACAAGGATCTGGTGACGAACGCGGTACTTCAGTGGAAGCAGATTTGTATTTTCAATGGAAAGATAGTCCATTGTGGGACACTGACTTTTTCAACCCGGGAGGTAAAGTAAAAAAACCGTATATCGCTGGGTTTGCTGATGCGGTAAACAGTTGGGTAAAGAATCTAAGTAGCTTCACAGGGACGGGAGGTTTGACCGGAACAGAACACTTAAATACTGTTAATAATGACGTTGCGAATCAAATTAGCTACATAGCAGCTGCGAATACAGCCGTGGCACAAGGGGGGTCAGGACTAAATACGCATCATTGATTCCGGGGGTCTTCTGGGCATGCTGTATTAAGTAAAAAAAAATTATATTTTTGTAAAGGATAAATGGAGTTGCACCAACAACGATTGGACAACCTAAAAAAGCTGAAACAACTAATAGACTTAGGGTTTTCTTTGAACATGCTAGCGCAAAATATTAAGTATCCAAATGATTCATCCTTAAATCTTACTCAGAAAAAGGAAGTGGATTCAGCTAGAACTACGATAGGCAAGATGACCAAGAATCCTGAAAATTTCGTATATTCCCAATCACCATTGCTTGTTGAAATTCACAATTTTCTTAGAAGAAACTTTGTTACGTTGAATAATACAGCCACAGAAGCATTAAGTACAGGAAAAATGTATAGAAATTTATGGCAAAATAACAAACAGGCAATGATGGTCTGCCAAATGGGTGTCGGGATGTACAAGGACAGAAACGTCGCAAATACGGCTACAAATAAATTGCTGACCAAATCCGACCCAAATTTGATGAAGACAGGTATTAGCATGAATGGCGCACAATACATTTACGAGCAATGGAAACGTATCATTGTTTGTGTAGGGCAACCAATTGTGGGGCAACCAATAGAACGACAACCAATTGTGGGGCAACCAATAGAACGACAACCAATAGAACGACAACCAAATGTGGGGCAACCAACGATGGAACAACCAACGGGACGCAATGCACCGGGTAAAAGAAGAAAGTCTATCGCATCGTCGTCATCATCAACTGCCAATAAACGAACAAAAAACAACACTACAGTTAATGAAGATGGTTCTGGTGGTAGTGGTCTCATCGACTTTGGAAACATCCATGAAGACATAGAAAAGGGCTTTGTGAATGGCAAGGGTGCTGCTCTTATTGCGTCAAAAGCAATAAAACGTGGGACTGTGCTTGGTCTGATGCATGGTGTACACCTTACTAAAGATGTTTACGAAAGTATACAAACAAAGAACTTGACTGAAAAAATTTCTGCCTTTGAAGATGATGGTGTTGTTGAAATGTATGCTCTAGGTTACATTTTAGAAAATTTCCCAGAAGCTAAGCACGAAATCATGATTGTGCCTATATTTGAGCATGATGTCACCAAGCAGGACACCGCGTACAAACTGGATATGTCATACACAAAACAAAAATTGTTTTTGATAAATGAACCAAGTCAAGGGCGAACAGCCAACTCTGTATTTATGGATGTTAGTCAAAAAGCTCCTACAAAAGCAAATGATAATCACGCTCAACCCAATTATATAACTGTGGGTGTATGTGTTGTGATGTGCAAGGATGTATCCCGAGGGGATGAGATCACATGTCATTATGGAAATAATCGCGGAGTGTTAAATTACCAAAGAGGTAAAGGTTGTCAAAACATTTTACATTTTTATGAACATCCGAATTTCATACAGGAAGTGGAAACAAATTTTGCTGCTGCGTTGAGGATACCCGACGATGCCAAGATTGAGAACATTTTTGGTACTGTCGATGGGAGCCTTAATATTCGATCCGCACAAGAGATTGCCACGTACGACAACTATGTGCATTTATCGTCTCAATTTCAGGGGTACATACCAGACCCAGGCAAAATACTGGTAGGCAGCCATGAAGACATGGACGTAATTCGTACTAGGTATTTTACATCGAATATTTCATCTATGTCAGAAGAAAACCAAAGCGTACAAGAAAACCAAAACCTAAGCGTACAAGAGTTGTTGGCACCTTTTTTAGAGGACGGTGTAATTGAAACCATTGACGAGTTAGATCTCGTGCAAGAGTTGAATCATATTTTCCATCAATATAGCATAATACCACTGGGCGCGAGATAGTTTGATCACTAACAGTCGTGATCGGGATTGTAGTGTTCCATATGACTTCTCCAATATGTATCATTACCCATTCTAAAAGAAGCCTGTGGTTTTGCCTTGTACCAAAACACACAATCCTCGATCTTATTTGACTGAACTGTATTGTCTAGCACCAAGCATTCAAAATTTTCTGTGCACTGGTTCATGCACTCACAAAATGCCACGAATGTTGGGAAGATACCAAAAAATGCCTTGTATATCTTTTCTCGATTTTGTATGATGTTCTCTCTGCATACGAACACATAATCAATATTTGCCCTAAGATCAGGGGGTACTGAAAGACAAAACTGCATTGTCAATAAAAATAATACACGCCAATGCCGTCCATTGAAGAAAATACCCCGAATACTTTTATCTTTGATGAGCTTGTTGTCGTATAAACAATCTTCACATAGCATGAAGGCAGAATCAGCATTGTGGTTGTCGTGTTTCACTTGGTGCCTTTGACGATCTACAAATTTTTTGGCTATATTTTCATCATATTCATCAAAAATAAACAGATCTGGTACATGCTGTGCCCAGAATGCGTTACTCTCTTCTGTGGCGGAAAAGACCACACCACTAGGTATGTGCCGTTTGTGAAACATTATGTCAGCTACAAGTGTTGTTTTTCCTGTCCCACGCTTGCCAATGAACACACACACACGGTTATCACCGATTGAAGTAGGGTCAAACTTTTTCAAATGTAGATTGGACATTTACTTCAAATACCCCTAAGATAAAAGTACACGTTTTGCAACCAGGTGCTCACAGACCTGGGATAAGCTCAAGTATATTGCTTTCTTCTATTGTCCGTAGCCCGCAATGTAACATGTCCGGGATTTTGTATTTTACTTGCTTGCCTGCACACTCTTTGCTAAAACACCTCTGGTAACAGGCCGTAGAATCAACAAGAAAGAAAACATGGTTAGATGTGTGCTCTCTTTCTTGTATGCAACATAACCTATTGTGTGTATAGATTACATAGGTTCCAGGAGATGGTGTAGAGATTTTAGAAATGTGCAACACGCCAGTGTATGGTTTCAAATTAGATAAAAAAAAACGTATTTGAGCAGTGATTTGATCATCTTCGATACAACCCCTGACAGTTGTTGGATTGCTTGTCTTTCGTTTGTGCATTTTTATGACCCCAGCAATATGCGACACTGTCAAATTCTCTATCATTGCGCGTTGATAAACAGTGTGTTGTTGAGGCAGAAGTAATGTAGTGGAGACCACCTGATCGTAAACGTTTTGGGGTGTGACACCATCAATCGTACAATGGATTTTATATGGTCTTCCTTCCAGCACGTGACCATATCCATCACATATTGTGCAAACATGATGCCCAAGCCCTCTACATTTTTTTGAGGGGTTTGCCTTGTGTGCGTAAAGTGCACGCATCCCACTGCCATCATAAATTTTTTCGTCTATGATTTCAAGCCATGACATGAGCCCTGGTGGTGGACCACATAATTTGTCAAGATGTCGACAAATATACACACGGCACAAAAGTGCGACCGCATCGCACACGTATAGGTCTTTCCACACCAAATGCAAACCTGTCTTGTGGTAATTATCACATACCTTGTCATCACACACACACACATACAATGTGGCATCATGTTTTTCGAAGACCTTCTTCACACATTCCTGAATTTGTGGCACAATATTGTCGCAAAGATATTCTCGTGATGGCAGCTTTGCAGAGAGTGGTAATTTGAAATCTATGTCCATTACGTATCGGAACCCCAATCCTTTTCTGCTTGCCATGCTCTTCTGTGGTTTTTCTATCATATATGTTGGTAAAACAAGACAGCACTGACTATACACTTCAAGCAGCTCTAAAATGTCATTGCTGGGGACATTTGCCACACCACCGTCGAAAAATGAGATATTGTTTCCATCGCGAACCATCCAGGTTTTTTTTTTGCATAGCCATTTTTTCAATGGATGCATCCCCGCCAAAAGTATACAGTTATATTTCTAATAATAATCTACACTATTTTTTTTAACTACAGAGATTCCCGAGATGTTTTATTTTTACATAATAACACCGGATCCGAGAAGTCAAGTCAGGTCAAAAGCCAGGGGTGGAAGAAAATGCAATGCCCACGGACAATGGATTGCGCAAAAACACTTGTTGGTATGTCTGAACAAAAACCCAGCATTGGGCATCATCATCAGACTGTGCAATTTGACAACATGGGGCACATAATACTCACATCCAATGAAAAGATTGAGGCAATTGATTCGTGGCGCAACTCCAAACACTTACCAATTGGTGGAAGAGTCTTTACAGATATGTGCATTGTCTCGTCCCAGCAACACGCAAAATCACTTGATGAGATTCGCCACAAACTTCAAGACATGGAAACGTGTCTACACATGAGGTTGTACATGTTAGAACACAAAATAGATCAAAGGTTCAGCAACTAATTTGCAATAAACGCCATTTTCACATCTCGTCCTCTTTTGGTTTCGATTCTCATTTTTTTATCTGTGTCGTATACTAACACATATAATGACGGCTGGATCTCTGACACAATTGGCAGCAAAGGGCGAAGAGGACAAACAGTTGACTTTGAGACCAGAGTTTACATTCTTCAAAGCGGTGTACAAACACTACACCAATTTTGCAACTCAGGCTGTTTCACAGGGGTTCTCACAAGGGGCGGTCAGACTCGGATCCACTATCACCGCAACAATCCCACGCAAGGGTGATTTGGTCCAAGAAATATGGCTCGAGATAGACATGAGTAGGATTGGTAATCGTCAAGGATATTCATTTTCTGGATCCCATCGCAAAGATAAGACTCAACAAGGACTGAACATTCCCAGAACCGATGGGCATGCGGTGTCATATGTCCCTGAGGTTGCAAGGGCCATGATCAAGAATATAGAACTGTTGATTGGTGGGCATGTGATCGACACCCATAGTGGAGAGTGGTTGCATGTGTATGATCAACTGTATGTAGATGAAACCCGTCGCCACAGAGAATTAGTGGGGGGGGTAGAAAAGCATCGAGAGAACATATTGGGTGCATTTAGAAACGACGCTAAGACGGACGATTTGATTGGTGCTTCTGACAACGACCAGAAATTTTACGTGCCACTTCGTTTCTGGTTCAATAATACATGTTCTCAGTGTCTTCCACTGGTGGCATTGATGTATCACGAAGTGGAAATCAGGGTGAAGCTACGCACACAGGAAGAACTCATGACTTTCAACATGAGGTCACATCAGACGTTTTCATCAACGGGTGACGGAAGAGACATACCGGATGACCTGGCTGACATAAAGGGTCACAAATATTGGGGAAATGATGATGTGGTATATGATCCCCCTAGGATTGCAACAGTACACCCCCACGAAAAATGGTGGCCTAACTTGACTCATACAAACGGCCCTGTCGGACTTGACCATCGGTTAGACGCTGCACATGACAATGTTTACTATTCGTTCCCAGAGCATGGTTCTGCGTTGGTGGACATGAAGTTGCTTATCAATTACACTTTCCTCGACAAGGTAGAGCGCGAGATGTTTGCAAAGAACACCCATTATTACCTCATGGACACAATTACTGAGGTCAAACCCACATGGATGCAAAAACAGAAGGTACAAGTGTATGACATTGGAGACATCAACCACCCATGCAAGGAACTTATTTGGTGTGTGCGCCCAGCCATGAACGTTTCTGACACAAAACCAGAACAAAGTGAAAATTACCTTTATGGTGGTGCTGGTCAGGGGCGTTACAAGTGGGATAAACTTCCAAAAGATTTACCAGGGCCTGAATTCTTCGACACTGGTGGTATGGTGAAAGACTATTTCAATTTTGACGGTAGTTCATTTGTCAATGGTCAGTTTGAAGCTTTCGAAACAGCTAGACTGACGCTCAACGGCGCGGAGCGTTTTGAGCACGATGCGCGGTTTCTCCGAGAGGTGATCTCCCGTGACAAGTACAATGGTGTGCCCGAAACAAAGATCTACAAGTATCCCTTTTGCAAAAACCCACAGTCGTGGAAACCATCTGGGTCTTTGAACTTCTCGCGTATTGACCAGGCTCGTCTGGAGCTCGACCTTGGTGCATACGCCCAAAGGAATATGATTTCGAACAATGCAATTCCCAACAGTGAGGTTTTTGTGTTTGCTAAAGTGCACAACATTCTCAAAATATCGGCGGGGATGGCGGGAGTAATGTACCACTAGGTGCGCGAAATCGAACGTGACCACCAGGTGCATTGAAATATGCATTTTCATTCTTCATTAAATTACTATTCTCTTTATTGCATTAGTGTCCGATTGTACCGTCTATTTGTGTGCTTACATTTTTTTTATGTGGTCCTAGATGGACAACAACTAAACACCATGATCAGGAGCAATGCAATTTTACACACCTATACACCCAGATGTGGAAAAAATTAGTACCAAATTAAGTTCAAAATTACTGTAATTTAAAATGTGCATTTACCAAGAAAAAAACATGGTCGTAACAACACCAGAACTGACACGTCAGAATGCATGTCATTTCTATTGGAACAATGGTCCACCCAAAGAAGAAAAAGAAACATGGTTGTATGATGCGTTAAGCCCCGAAGATCTGTTACGTAGTGCGCATGGTTGTGGTGCTACAATATCATTTGGGGAGATGTGTGATGTTCTAACTAATCAACCATATCATTACACGAAATACTGTCTGCGATGGGACGTTGTGGGATCCAAGTCCAGACTAGTCGATGAAATTCTTGATCCCGGTGTGAAATAAACATTCTTCAGTTTCCAAAAGTTCGTATGTTTTGATCTGCTTCCCACCCCGGTTCCGGAGGCGTAACCCACTCCGATTCAGAGCCAGTATCACTCCCCGTGCTAGGTCTCATATTCGTGGATACCATGCCCATACCCCTGCCGTTAGCCTGTTCTTTCAACATGTGTTTATTCAAGAATGGATTATCAACAATTTGTACTTCCTGTGCATTTGGCAAATATCCCACCGAGTTTAGCGGTCCCCTATTCCGGATAGCTTCCAAGAAGGGTAGAGAAGGGTTAGCTGGTGGCACCAAATATTCCTTCTGGACAGGTGGTGGTCCCATCACGCCAAAACCGGGGGGAGATTTTTTTCCACGGATAGCTGCCATCAGAGCTGATTGTGCTTCCTCCTCCATAGCTGATTCCTCCTCCAGAGCTCCAATCATCACCATCTCCTCCTCATTATCGTCTTCATGCGCATGCTGCTCCTCCCACCACATCTGTGGTGGCTGATTGGTTAAAGGAGGTAGAAGTCCCCTTGTCACGCCTGAAGCGTTTTCTATCCCAGCCTCCTCTCCCTTGACACTCAAAGATGAATCTGAATTTTCCATGGTGCTGTTTGGGTTTCTCTTTTTGTATTCTATGTATGGATCAACCGCATATGTTCTGCCCAAAATGCTACCCCCACCCCCCCCCCCCCCCCCCCCACCCCCCCCCACCCCCCCCCCCCCC
>Ga0115000_10001918_pt1 | contig 18133 bp, 17 predicted proteins | sample ArcticOcean_MG_C_6_FD_89690 | JGI IMG/M metagenome (GOLD analysis project Ga0115000, IMG submission 89690) | Marine microbial communities from western Arctic Ocean - ArcticOcean_MG_CB8_128 | ecosystem: Environmental > Aquatic > Marine > Oceanic | place: Arctic Ocean: Canada Basin | collected...
GTTTTACCCATAAAACCGGTTGCATGACAATCATCATGGTGGACCATTGCATCAAATTCATCCGCAAGATCACATATTTTATCAAGTTGAGCTATTGTTCCGTCCATTGAAAAGACACCATCAGTTGTAATTAAGACTCTACGTGCTCCTTTTTCTTTTGCTTCAATGAGTTTAGATTTTAGGTCATTCATATCATTATTTTTATATCGATATCTTTGTGCCTTTGATAGCCGAACACCATCAATAATAGATGCATGGTTGAGCTCATCTGAAATAACAGCGTCCTCTGAAGTTAGGATTGTTTCAAATAATCCTCCATTCGCATCAAAACAAGCGGCATAAAGAATTGTCTCTTCCATCTCCAAAAATTCACTTACTTTTTTTTCTAGTGTTTTATGTATCGTTTGGGTACCACAAATGAATCTGACTGACGCTAGTCCATAGCCCCACTGGTCATAACTATCTTTAGCTGCCTGAATAATCCTTTGATCACTTGCTAACCCTAAATAATTATTAGCACACATATTGGTTACATGTTGACCATCCTCAAGCGAAATATGGTTTGTTTGATTTGAGTTAATATTTCTTTCAGTTTTCCACAAACCGGCTGCTTTTATTTCTTCTAAATCACTAGCTAAACTTTGCCTTACTTTTTCAAAACTCATCCGATTCCTTTTGTATTATTATTTAACTTGTCCAGTCAAGAATAACTTTTCCAGACTGTCCTGATCTCATGACATCAAAGCCTTCTTGAAAATCATTGAATGAAAAGCGATGGGTAATTATTTTTTCAAGGGGTAACCCAGATTGAACCATCATTGATCCTTTGTACCAAGTTTCAAATATTTCTCTTCCATATATTCCTTTAATAGTTAATCCTTTGAAAACTACCATGTCCCAATCAATACCTGAACCAGGTGGCATGATAGCCAACATCGCAATATGCCCACCATTTATCATTAATTCCAACATACCACTAAATGCAGTTGGGGAACCTGACATCTCAAGACCTACATCAAATCCTTCAAAAATTCCAACAGATTCCATCAGTTTTCGATCAATTTTTTGATTTGAAACATTAATAGTAATAACGCTTGGCAGAATTGACTTTACAAGCTTCAATCGGTAATCATTAAGATCTGTAATTACAATATTTCTTGCCCCAGCATGTTTAGCAACCATTGCTGCCATAATACCAATAGGACCCGCGCCTGTTATTAAGACATCCTCACCTACCATGTTAAATGATAAGGCAGTATGAACAGCATTACCATAAGGGTCAAAGACGGACAAAAGATCAGTACTTATCTTTCTACTTGGCCTAAAAATAACTTTAGATGGAACTGAAAGGTATTCTGCGAAGGCTCCAGTGCGATTAACCCCAACCCCAATAGTTTTTGGGCAAAGATGAATTCTACCTCCTAAGCAATTTCTGCATCTCCCGCAAGTAATATGACCTTCCCCAGAAACAATGTCCCCAACTTTTAGATCAGTTACGTTTGAGCCTAGCTTGACTATTTCTCCTGCATATTCATGACCTGTTGTCATAGGAACTGAAATAGTTTTTTTTGCCCAGTCATCCCAATTATATATGTGGACATCTGTTCCACATATCGCCGTTTTATGAATTTTAATTAGAACATCATTATTTCCAACAACTGGCTCTACAACATCCTCTAACCAAATGCCTTCTTGTGCTTGGCTTTTAACTAAAGCTTTCATTTAATCCTCATTTTTATTTATAAAATTCCACGTACAGAAAACACAAAAGTTATAATTTTTCTTAGGTAAATTCTTATACACCTACTATGTTTTTACCTTTATTATATTATGAATACTAATATTTGTTTTAATTAGGTTGGTTATTAATAAAATGGTTCGATAAAAAATTTTATAATTCAACATACTGGTAATTAATAAATAATAGGTATAAAATTTAATAACAGATCTTAAAAATAGGAGTAAGTATATCTTTACATTACATTTCTAATTACAATACGATCATTTCGTTGATTAAATTTTAAATTTAAAGGAGTAATATGGACTTAAAAAGTTTAAAAAGTAGACATAAAGAGCTAAGTAGCATAATTGATGCAGGTTACAAAAATTATATTCCAGACGAGCGACTTAGACGTTTAAAAAAAGAAAAATTAAGAATAAAAGAGATTATTGAAAAAGATCACATAATTCAACATTAAAAATAAACCGGCTGAATGCCGGTTTTTTTATTTTCCTCTAGAACCTTTGATACAATGAAATAATTGATAAAGATGGTAACAATATTTTTGTATCTCTGAGGTATAAATTTGTTTTGATTAAAAGGGTTAATAGATGGAAAATATTCTTGTTACTGGTGGGCTCGGCTATATTGGAAGTCATACTGTAATCTCCTTGATAAGTAATAATTTTCATCCAATTATTATTGATAATTTATCAAATAGCAGCTTAGATGTCCTTAAAAAAATTAAAAATATTTCAGGAATTGTCCCACAATTTTTCGAAGGCGATATAAGAGATAAGGTTTTTTTATCGAGGATATTTAATGAAAATAAAATTGATGGAGTAATTCACTTTGCAGGACTAAAGGATGTCTCTGACTCAGTTAAGAATCCAAAAAAGTACTACGATGTAAATGTTCACGGTACAAAAGTTTTAATTGAGCAACTCAAAAAATTTGATATAAAAAAAATAATATTTTCATCATCAGCAACAATTTATGGTGAGCCAAAGATTCTTCCTATTCCCGAAACACATCCAATAAATACTATAAATCCATATGGTGAAAATAAAGTAATGGTTGAGAGTTTTTTAGAAGATTTGTGTGCGTATGATGCTAAATGGAAAGCAACAAGCCTTAGATATTTTAACCCAATTGGGGCTCATCCTTCAGGCCTCTTAGGCGAAGTTATTTCAAAAAATATATCAAATGTTATGCCCCATATATTAAATGTTGCACTAAAAAATACCTCCCATCTTGATATATATGGTAACGACTATAATACAAAAGATGGGACTGGAGTCAGAGATTATATTCATATTATGGACTTAGTAGATGGCCATATAGCTGCTTTATCATATCTTGATCAGCAAAATGGGCATAATGTTTTTAATCTTGGAACGGGGAAGGGGGTATCAGTTTTAGAACTTATTAAAGCTTTTAAAGAATCTACAAATCAGGAAATACCATATCAATTTGTTAAAAAAAGAAAAGGTGATTTGTCTATTTCTTATGCTGATCCAGCTAAAGCTTTAAAAGAGTTAGGATGGAAAGCAAACAAGGGTCTAATTGAAATGTGTGAAGATGCATACAGATGGATTTGTAATGAAAAAGTCTAGGAAATTAATTAATTAATGATTGAAACCTTAAAGCAAATTTTCCACAGAATGAGCATTGTTTTCTCAAACCAATTAGCAATATTGATTACTATCCCATATATAAGCTTTACTCTTGGTATTGATGGGTATGGTATTGTCGCAGCAGGAATTATTTTGGTACAGATTTGTTGGATTTTATGTGACTGGGGCTTTGGTTACCACTCTATTGAGTTTTTTTCAAAAAATCAGAGCATAACTTTACGGAACCAATATTTTACGACGGTATTTATAATAAAAATTATTATTATTTGTTTTTTCTCTATATTTGTATACCTATTAGCTCAATCCAAATTAATTTTAATTACTAATCAATACCTTCTCTTGAGCCTTTATTTACCTTTTCTAACAGGCGGTCTTAACCCTTTAAATTTTTTACAAGCAATCAAGAAGCCCAAACACTTAGTAAAGCCAACATTCTTTTCCAGAATATTATACTTAATCCTTATATTTTCTTTAGTTAATGATTTTGAAAGTAGTTATTGGGTATTTATTGCTCAGGGCATAACAATGTTTTTTATTACTTTTTACGGGTACTTAGTTTTATTTAAAAAATATAATTTTAGGCTAGTCAAACCAAGCGTATTTTTTATAAAAAAACAATTTTTTGAGGCGGCGCCATTTTTCTTTAATGGAGTCATTTCAGCTAATTTTTCAGCATTTTGGGGTTTAGGATTGTCATTATTAGCAGGTCCATTTCAAATTGCTCTTTACAGTCTTGCAGATTTAGTTTTAAGGTCTGCCAACACTCTTTCTACAGTCGTTCCTCATGCAATTAGGGCAAATTATATTGACCAACCTTTACTTGAGATAAAAAAGATTATTTTCACTTTTACCTTAGTTTATTTGGTTTTAATGTGTATAGGAATTTTAGCAATCCCAACTTTTATCAAAATTTTCTTCGATTCAAGTTTCTATGGATCAATAAACGTCATACAAGTTATGTTGGTTGTTTGGTTTATTGGATCAATAAATAAATTATTAGGATTTCCTGTATTTTCAAAGATTTATAATTCTACAAGACTAAATCAGTTGGTATATTTATTTGGGATATTTCATCTGCTTGCTTTTGGATTATGGGTAACTTTGGATTCTTACCAAGCAGATCAACTTGTTTTATTTTTACTAGGTATTTCAGTCGCTGAATGTATAATATTCTCTATTTTAATTCTTAAGAAATATCTTATGGATGCCAATATTAAGGCCATTAAATGAAGTACTTATATAATTTTTATTCGCAAGTTGATATTTTAAATATAATGTTACTTTATACATTACTAACTCTATTTATTTTATTTTTCTGGAAAAAATATTCTAAAAATTTTATAACTTCTAATTACGATGGTGTTCAAAGAATTCATAAAGATAAAACTGAAATTCCAAGGATGGGGGGGGTACTTTTATATGCTGGAATGATATTTTGTCTCTTTATAGAATTTGATATAGAACCATGGTTAAATCAAGAAATTAAACCTATTTTAAATCTTCTTTTAATCTGTAATTTACCTTTATTTGTAATAGCGCTTAGAGAGGATATAAAGTATGACGTTTCAGCTATTTTAAGACTTATAGCAATTGTTTTAAGTTCTTTTATTTTTATAATATTTCAACCATTTGGTTTGCCAGCAATCGATATCCCATTCATCGGTAATTATCTAAGTATTCCCGTTGTATCAATTATTATTTTTACTATTGCACATGCAGGATACTGTAATGGAATGAACTTAATTGATGGTGCAAATGGTTTGGCAGGTATGGTTATTTTTACTACTCTTCTTTCTATAGCTATAGTAAGTTTCATTCTATCCGACTTAGCAATACTCTATATAGCTTTAATTTTAATTTCTTTTATAGTAATTTTCTTATTATTTAATTATCCATGGGGGTCAATTTTTTTAGGAGACAGTGGGGCTTACTTATGGGGTTCGGTTTTAGCTAGCATGACAATTATGTTGTATGCGAGAAATGATGTTCCTACTTGGGGTGCTGTTGTATTTCTATTTTACCCATCAATTGAAATGGTTTTTTCAGTAATAAGGAAAAAAGTACAAAGAAAAAATCCATTGCACCCAGACCCTGATCATTTACACCTAAAACTCTATTTTGTTATCGAGAGATCTGTCAAGCGAGCTAGGGTGGCAAATGATCTTGTTATGCCTATGATTTCAATTATTTGGCTTACTCCAGCGTTAATTATACCTTGGGTTTTCAGTGATGCAGTTTTATCAATACTTGCAATAATCTTCCTCGTTTTTATTTATTTTGGTTTTTATTGGGCCCTCCCTTCAAAAAATCAAAAAAAAGATATAAATGACATTAGAAAATAAAAAAAATATAGTAGTTGTTGGTCTAGGCTATGTTGGTATTGCTAACGCAATTCTTTTTGCTCAAAAAAATAATGTATTGGCTGTGGATGTAGATGAAAGTAAAATTAATATGATCAATAAAAAAATTAGCCCTATTCAGGATGCTGAAGTTAGTGATTACCTTAAGACTAAAAATTTAAATATTATAGCTAAGAAAGTTTCTTCAAATATTTATAAAAATGCTAATTTTGTAATAATTGCAACACCAACAAATTATGATGATTTAACTAATTATTTTGATACTAAAATAGTCGAAAATATTATTTCAAATATTTTAAATGAAACAACCATAGCTACTATTATTATCAAATCCACCGTCCCAGTTGGCTTTACTGAATTGATGCGGAAAAAATATAAAACGAAAAATATAATTTTTTCTCCTGAATTTCTTAGAGAAGGGAAAGCCTTATATGACAATTTATATCCATCTCGTATTATAGTTGGAGATAAATCAACAGCTGCACATGAATTTGCAAAATTACTAGATGAGGGAGCGTTAAAATCAGACATACCTAAACTTTTTATTAACTCTACTGAAGCAGAGGCTTCGAAACTTTTTGCAAATTCTTTTCTAGCAATGAGAATTGCTTTCTTTAATGAACTTGACTCATATGCTTTAAAAGAAAATTTAAACGCTAAATCAATAATTAATTCCCTATGCCTTGATCCAAGAATTGGAGATCACTACAATAATCCGTCTTTTGGTTATGGTGGCTACTGCCTTCCAAAAGATACAAAGCAGCTATTAGCTAATTATAAAAATGTTCCACAAAAGATTATTCAATCAATAGTTGATTCGAATAGAGTAAGAAAAGACTTTATAAGTGATGAGATTGTAAAATTGAATCCAAAAATAGTAGGAGTTTATCGACTTATTATGAAAGAGGGTTCTGACAACATAAAGAAATCTAGTATGCAAGGTGTTATGAAGCGTTTACAGGCAAAGGGTATAGAATTAATTATTTACGAGCCATTAATTACGGAAGAGAAATTTTTTAACTCTAAAGTTTTTACAAATTTTAATTCGTTTGTTAACTCCTGTGATTTGATTCTAACAAATAGAATGAGCGAAGAATTGAAAGGTTTAGAAAAAGTAATTTTTACAAGAGACATTTATCAGTCAAATTAAATATAAATTTTTATTTATAAGGTGAGAATTATGAAAAATTTAATTAAAAATCATATTGAAGAGCATATTCAAACAATCTCATTTATTAATGAGGAAATGCAAGATGAAATATTATTTTTCTCTCAAACTATTATAAGAGCCCTAAAAGAAAATAAAACAATTTTTTGGTGTGGCAATGGAGGAAGCTCGAGTGACGCACAACACTTAGCAGCTGAATTAATTGGTCGATTCAAAGGAGACAGAAGAGCCCTTCGTTCAATTTCTTTAACAGCAGATTCATCAGTTTTAACCTGTATTGCAAATGATTATAATTTTGAAAATATTTTTAGTAGGCAAATAGAAGCTTTAGGAAATAAGGGAGATGTATTAATAGGCTTATCTACATCTGGAAAAAGTCAAAACATTATAAATGCTCTAAAAAAAGCAAAAAAAATGGACCTTACAACAATGGGTCTATTAGGTAAGCGTGGAGGAGGGGCTCTTTCCGAATGCCATCAATCTATAGTTATCCCCTCTGATGTAACAGCAAGAATTCAAGAGTCCCATATTTTAATCGGACATATTTTATGTGATCTAATTGAAACAGGGCTGGAATTAAACTAACAAATATGAATAAAAATATAAACATAAATAAATCTTATGCAATAATTTTATGTGGAGGAGCTGGCACTAGGTTATGGCCTGTTTCTAGGTCATCGCAACCAAAACAATTAATTAAGTTTAAAGGAAAATATTCACTACTTCAGGCATCGTTAGTAAGGTTAACAAGAAAAGTCTTACCACAAAATATATACTTAGTTTCAAATATAGAGCATCAATTTATAATTCAAGATCAATTAGCAAAAATTTTTAAAAATGATAAACCCAATTTGATTTTAGAGCCAGTTGGTAAAAATACACTTCCAGCAATAGCAATTGCAACAAAAAAAATATTGGAATTAGATTCAAATGCAATTATTTCAGTTTTTCCTTCTGATCATGAAATTAAAAATGAAACGATATTTTTAGATTTGTGGGAATCATCTATTGAAGTAGCTAAAAATGACTATTTTACATTGATAGGAATTAAACCAAATTTTCCAGCCACAGGATTCGGTTATATAAAGCCTCAAAATAAAATCAATTTAAATAATGGGGAGGAAATTTTTGAGGTGGCAGAGTTTAAGGAAAAACCAAATAAAGCTTCTGCAGAAAATTTTATAAAAAAAGGATATTTATGGAACGCGGGAATGTTTATCTTTAAAGGAAGCGTGTTTAATGAGTTGATGAAAAAGTTCCAACCTAAGCTTTTATCTATGATTGACTCAATTAATGAAAATAATTTAGATAATGTATATAAAAAAATTGATTCAATTTCAATCGATTATGGTTTGGCAGAAAAAGCAAACAAGATTGCTGTTCTTTCAGACTCAATCGAATGGAGTGATTTAGGAAATTGGAATTCAATTTTTCACTTATTACCCAAAGATAAAAACAACAATAGCATTAAGGGAAAAATAGTAAACCAGAATTCAAAAAATAGTCTTCTATGGAATGAGTCTGGAATAATGGCAACATATGGATTAAATGATATTATCGCAATAAATACGGATGATGCCACTTTGATTTGCCACCGATATGATGCAGAAAAGGTAAAAGACCTTGTAAATGAAATTAAATTAAACAATCTTTCATCAACAGAAACACACTTAAAAGTATTTCGCCCATGGGGAAGTTATACAGTTTTAGAGCATGGTGAGGGCTTTAAAATTAAAAGGATAGAAGTTAATCCAAAACAAAAATTAAGCTTACAGATGCATGAGCACCGCTCAGAGCATTGGGTGGTAGTTGAGGGGGTTGCAAAAATAACAAATGGAGACTCTGTATTCACAATCAAAAAAAATGAATCTACTTTTATACCTCAAAATACTAAACATCGCCTTGAAAATTCAACTGAAAAATTGTTGATTATTATCGAAGTTCAGTCGGGTGATTATTTAGAAGAAGATGATATTCAAAGATTTGGAGATAGCTATGGAAGAGAGAATTAAAAAGGTAAAAGTGCTGACCTCAGGTGTATTTGATATATTAAATTTGGGGCACATAAATATTTTAACGCAAGCTAGGAGTCTTGGAGATTATTTAATTTGTTGTGTCCAGGATGATGCCTCAGCATTTAAATCTAAAGGAGAAAAACCCATTTTATCAATAGATGAAAGAGTTGATCAAATTAAGGCATTTTCTTTTATTGATGAGGTTGTTGTTTATTCAGATGTTGACCAAAGAAGTGTATGGAAGAAACTAAATCCAAATATAATTGTTCAGGGGGATGATTACATTCATAGTGTTGACCGAACAGAAGCTTTAAAATATATAAAAGCAAATCATATCCGTTTAATATTATTGCCAAGAACAAAAGATATTTCTACCTCAATAATTAAACAAAGAGTTTCTTCATCAAATAAATTGGATTAATTTTTTTTGAATTCATTTAATCAAAATAAGGCTCAGCAATATTGGATAAGAATGGCAAAACAAAATATCAATAGTGACCCAACTAGACACGGAGATGAAAAAAGATTATTTTATGATGTCAAATTTATCCAAGAGAGATGTGGGTTAGATAGCATAAATAATATTATTGATTTAGGAGCAGGATCTGGCCAGTTATCAGAGGCGCTAAATGATATAAATTCGAATTTAGAAATAACATGTGTAGAAAAGCATGCTGAGTTTACTAATCTTAAAATAAATATTAAAAATATTAAGAAAATAAATAAAGATATTTTAGAATACAAAGATAAGAAAAAATATGATTTAATTTTATTATTTGGAGTAATAAATTCATTGAATGAAAAAAATGAAATAAAAACTTATGAAATGATATCAAATCTAATGCATAAGAATTCAATATTTATTTTAAAACATCAATGTGCAATTGAACAAGAAACTATAGTTGACCATTACTCTGAAGCATTATCATCGCAATATACTGCAAGATATCCATTTATTGATAAAGAGCAAGAAATATTAAATATTTTTTTTAATTTAGAAGTTCATCTTATGTATCCTAAAGAATTAAACCCACACTCAAATACAAAATTTTATGCCTTTACCTGTAAAAAAAAATAAAATAACTCTCTGTGACTCGAACTTTATTGTTATTTTTTTAAAGTTCTTATTTTTTAAAAATATTTATTATATTAATGAAGATAATATTAAAAAAATAATTAAAACTGATAAGAAAAACTTAAATTTAGATATAGTTTTATTTAGTAGCTTTAAACAAATTTTGGCAAATGAAAAAATTGATTTATTTTTTAAGGATTGTATTAAGATCAATTTTATATTTTTTAATGATCAAAATAACCTAATAAAAATTAGAGAATACTTTCATAATATAGGTTTCTTTGAAATAATTTCACATAATTTTAAAATGAATAATTTCTTTTCATCAATAAATCTAAATCCCCATTCTAGTTTTTTAATATCTGGTGATAATCCTGGAAATCCAATTTCATCATCATTTTTTTCATCCTTAAAAGTCTATAAATATGCAAATCCAAATCTAAGAGAATATAAATGGATTTCTCACGGAAAGGCTATTAAATTAGATAAGTATGGTTTTGTTTGTTCATCTGGTTCACATATAAGAAAATTCACATCAGAACAAAAAAATCTCAATAGACTTAGAGTTTCTGTAAAATTTATTTTAAGAAAAAATACAAATTTTGCAATATTCTTTAATTTGGCTGGTCCGGGTAAAAAGCATTATTATGAAGTGCGCGTAATATATTCCAAATATCCATACCTTGTTATTAATAATTTGCAGGATAAGCCTACTATTTTAGACAAAATGATTTTGCCTCTCAACAGAACCAACAATAAAATTACATTAGATTTTAATAAAGAAAATTTTGATATTTTTCTTAATGATAAATTATTTATTAACAACATAAGTGTGGAAAAATTTAACTCCTTTGATTACGGTCTTGAAGTTCTTTCCGACAGTATTATGATTAAAGAGTTTAAAGAGGAGTTCTTCAGTTGAATATTTTAACTTCTGGGGTTGGTTCTGAATATGTTTTAAGTCATTTATCTAAACAATTAAAAGCCAAAGGCCATAATGTCATAGAGTTTGACTTGCTTAAATTTAAGGAAAATCCATATGATTTTATTAAAACCTTAAAGGGGCATAGTTACTCATATATTACATCTGCGCATACCAATTTAAACTACCGACTTGCATCTCACATTTCCCCCATGTATGCAGAAGAATATCCTAGGTTAATATCCCCAATGGAAATCATTGCGGCTATTAATCCAAATATAGCTATCTATATTCCTCATGACTTACAGTCTCCGTATGGTGAAAATAATACTTCTGAACAAGATTATTTAGATATATATGATTATATTATTTCTCCATTTAAAGAGGATATTATTGAAAAAAAACTGAAAAGAGCTAAGGTTTTATATGGCGGATGGATAAAAAGCTTTAAAGACGTAAAATTTTCAATTAAAAACAGTAAAATTAGAAATGTATACTTTATAAGTAATTTTCATTTTATTCGAGAGAATTATTCACCGAGTAGACTTGCAAGCTTGTATGCTGATATAAAGAAACATACATACATTAAATTTCCAGAATGGGTTGATGTTAGAAAATATGAAACAGAGTTTATTAAAGAAGGGTTTAATATAGTTCCTTCTAAAACTTTATCAACAAGCGTTATTAAGACTTTTGATAATATTATTTGTGATAATCTCGGTTCTATTTTTGCTGAATCTCGATATCTTAATAAAAAATGTTATTTTTTTAAAACGGATATATTTATGGATCCACAAAAAAATATCATTAACTCTGGTAATTTACAATCTAATGAAATTATTACAAGTGTAGATTTTGCTAATTTAAAAAAAACTAAACCTATCACAAACGAACCTGAATTATTTAATTTTGAATTAGTTGAGACGATACTAAATTCTTCCTTAAAACTATAGAAATTTCATGTACAATTTTCATACAAACCTCTAAATAGTTTTTTTATATTTCTAGAAGGCACATAATTTACATAATGTTTTTCCTACCTTAATTTTATGGCTAATTTATTACAAAACATCCTTCTGGGGCTAGATGACTTTCAGCAATCTATTAGACAACCTTTAAAATGGATATACCTTGGCTATATAGATATTTTTTTGAGGTATAAGCGCTCAATTATTGGACCTTTCTGGATAACCATAAGCATCTCAGTTATTATTTTCGTTTTGAGTCATTTGTGGGCACAAATTTTATCGATAGATTTTAATTTTTTTGTTTCATATTTTGCAATTGGTTATATTCTATGGTATTGGCTTTCATCTACAGTCATAGAATCAAGTTCTTCAATGACAGAATTTGAGGGGTTGATAAAACAAATTAAAATTCCAATAAGCACTTATCTGTTAAGAGTCTCCTTAAGAAATTTTTTAGTATTTTTACATAATTGCGTCTTAATAGTATTGGTAATATTTATATTCGATAATCAAGTAAATATTTTTGAATTTATTACTATATCTTTACCATCAATTTTTCTAATATTTATTTCATTAACATCTTTGGGTGTAATGATTTCAATTATTTCAGTAAGGTATAGAGATTTATCAAGTATCATAAGTTTTTTAATGCAGCTCTTATTTTTTATTACTCCGATTATTTGGCATCCAGATATAATAAATAAGTCAACAGCATTAATTGAATATAACCTATTTTTTTATTGGATTGACGTAATCCGCCAACCATTGCTAGGCTTAGAGGTTCACGAAAATTCATTACTTGTTATTTTTGTATCATCTATTATTTGTATTTTAGTTTCCGCTTTTGTAATCGGTCGTTATAAGAAAAAAATTATTTATTGGCTTTAAATTTATGGCAAGTATTATTTTAAAAAATGTTTCACTTCGATATCCTATTTATGATGATGTTTCCAGGTCATTAAAACAATCCATCCTTAAGCCAATTATTGGCGGTAACATCATGGACAAAGAAGGTAGCTATTATGTAAATGCTTTAGAAAATATTAATTTAAAACTAAAGCATGGGGACAGATTAGGAATTTCTGGACCAAATGGATCTGGCAAGACATCATTATTAAGAATTTTATCAGATATACTCCCCCCCACCGAAGGCAGTTTAAAAAAAAGTGGGGATCTAATGTCATTCATTGATCTTCATTATGGTTTAAATTTTGAAGCAAGTGGTATAGAAAATATAAAGATACGTTGTGTGTTATTAGGTTTGAATTTTTTAGAAATTGATGAAATTATCAAAAAAGTAATTGAATTCTCAGAATTAGGTAAATATATATACTTACCAGTTAAAACATATTCCTCTGGTATGTTGATGAGGCTTAGTTTTTCAATTTTGAGTTTTATAAGGGCAGATATAATTGTAATGGATGAATGGTTAAGTGTTGGAGATGCAAGTTTTTTTGAAAAAGCAAATAATAAACTTAAAGAAATAATTGATGATGCCTCTATCCTTGTTATAGCATCGCATTCTCCTGATCTTATAGATAATTTATGTAACAAAAAAATAACCTTAAATGATGGAAAAATTAATGAAAAAAATTAAAAATTATATTTACGTTGATACATCAATTACTGCAAATTCTCCACATAAAACAGGTATTCAAAGAGTTGTTCGACAATTTTGTAGTGAGTTTAAAAAAAATACAAATGATAAACTTATAATAAAATTTATAAATGTTAATAAAGTTCATAATATCTTTGAAAGTGACCCTTTAAAGAATGAATCAAATTTTGTAAAACTTGGCACAGCAATTCGAAGTGAAATTAACTCTTTCAAAAGTTTTCTATTTAGCTTAACTCCTAAAATGATAATGGACACAATTGAGTATCGGGGAAGTCGTCACTCATTTGTAAAGAAAATTTATAACGCTACTATAGTTAGGGATGACGAATCTACGCACACTTTACTTTTACTTGACTCAAACTGGACCAAAGATGCATTAATTCTTTCAAAAATATTCTCTCAAGATGGGTATAAGGTTGTGTCAATATTTTATGATCTATCTCCTATTATAGAGCCTGAATATTTTGAAAAAGATATTGCTAAGAATTTTAAGAACTATTGGATTGCTCAATTTAAATATACAGATTTAGTATTATCAATTTCTAAAACAATATCTAATGAGCTTAAGAAATTTTTAAAAGAAAGCAATTGGACTACAAAAAAAAATTTGGAATTTGGTTCTATTAAGTTAGGTTGTGATTTTTTACCTATGATTCAAAATATTTCTATCGGTCGTAATAAAAAGAAATTTTTATCTGTGGGTTCAATTGAACCAAGGAAAAATGTAGTTTTAATCTTAGAGGCCTTTGAACTTCTTTGGAAAGATAATTACGATGTATCTTTGACTTTAGTTTATAACAACACATGGCATGAGGAATCACTTTTAACTAGATTAAAAAATCATCGATTTATAAATAAGAAATTATTTTTATTATATAATTCATCAGATCGAGAATTATCATTTGAATATCAATCTTCAAGTTTTTTTATTAGTGCTTCGTCATATGAGGGCTATGGATTAGGTTTAGCAGAGGCCTTAAATTATGGATGTATAGTTTTTGCGTCTGATATACCCGTATATAAAGAATTGTATAAAAATAATGTTCATTTTTTTAAAAATAATGCATTTTCGTTAAGGGATAAAATTATTTCTAAACTTGATAGAAAAAAAGATTTAGTTAAATTTAGACCTACATCATGGAAGGCTGCATCAAATAACCTCTTAAGAAGGATATTTGTATCAAAATAAAATATGTTAAAAAATATTAAAAATTCTGTTATAAATTCTTATATATTTTTGGGGACAATTATAACGGCTCTGTGGGTTGTAATTCATCAAAAATTTGATTTGGAAGCCTGGAGCTTACCTTTAGGGTACTCTAAAGGTGACATTTTAATATTACATACAGTCCTGAAAAATTATGCAGACTTTACATGGCTATCACCTTTTCATCAAAAAGTTATTCCATATTTAAATTCTCCTGATGGAGCAAATTGGAGTGCATGGCCAATTACTGAGGAAATACCTTTCTATCTTTTTGGGTTGCTTGGATCAGTAATCGGTGTTTATCCTGCTATGAATTTGTTATCTTTATTTCCTTATCTTGCTGCAGGTTTAACATTTTTATACGTAGCAAAAAATTATAAAATAAAATTACCCCTTGCACTTGCTGGAGCATTTGTTTTTGCTTTTTGCTTGATAATAAGTGTAAGAGGGTTAGCTCATATTACAGTTGGTTTAGTTTGGCATATCCCCTTAATGATTCTAGTTTCTGATTGGGCATACAGGGCAAAGAACTATAATATATCTAATAAAAAATATATTTTATTCATATTCTTTTGTTTTATTTTTGGTGGATTTAATCCCTATTTTTCAGTTATGTGCTGCATGTTTTTGTTTTTTGCATTCTTAGTTCATTTTTCTAGGAAAAATTATTTAGCAACAAAAGTCCCATTAGTATTTATAGGCACTATTATTTTTAGTTTATTGTTATGGCACTTTGATACTTTTTATAATTATTACCTTTTTGGGAGTAACTCTGAATTTGGAGGAAGAAATTTAGCCTCCCTTCAAGTATATGCGATGACGTTACCAGAACTTGTTTTTGATGGTCATCATGTAAGACCTATGAGTAGTATTGGAAAGTTGTTATTCTATGACCGTGCAATGCACGTGACAGGCGAATCTTGGAGTGCATATTTAGGAATTGTTGGGATCTTTTGTTTACTTTTTCTCGTTATTCATTCTTCAATAAGGCTTTTTAAAGGTAATTTCAAAGCAATTTCAGTCCATTATTATCATTCTATATGGATTGTTCTTTTCTCTATTACTGGTGGTATTAATTTACTTTTGGGAACAGTTGGTTTTACTTGGTTAAGAGCGACTAATAGATTAAGTGTTTTTCTCCTTGTGATTGCATTGATATACACATTAAAATATTTATCAAGAAATTTTTCAATGCGGATAATTTTATCCATTTCTATTTTAATGGCTTCAATTACTTATATAGAATTTATTAGTTGGCGCATTGATTGGCGCGTTCTTACAGAAAGTAATTTTACTACGGAAGCTATTAAGAAGGAAATAAATGATGATAGAGCCCTTGTAGAACTAATTGAGGAGAAGGTACCAAATGGAAAAGTATTCCAACTTCCAGTAACTCATTTTCCCGAATTTGGTCATTCACATAAAATGTTTGATTATGAACATTTAAGACTAGGATTGCATTCGAAGTCACTATCTTTTTCTTATGGGCAGGTAAATGGGAGGGCTCCATTACTCTATAATTGGCAAAAAAGGCTTAGCGATCTTACTACAACGGAAATGGTAAATGAAATTGGGTTAATGAAATATGACATAATTGTCTTACACAAAGACGGATATCCGGATAGAGGTGAATCTTTAAAAAATGTGTTTGATGATTTAGGTCATGAATATATCGATGAGAACGAACAATTTGTTGCTTATAAAATTATTAAAACAAATTTAACTCTAAATGAAAATATAAATACATTCTTTACATCGGGATGGTCTGCTGATGAAAAAACACACAGATGGACAACTTCAGACAATTCAAAAATTAATTTTTTAAACTTTACTGGCAAGACAAAAAAAATAGAAATATCTTTTTCGTTAAGCGCTATGGTGGAATCAAACCTAATAATTAAATATAATGGAGAAATAATTGATAATATCGATAATATAATTCCTGGAGCATCCTCAGAAACTTTTAAATATATTTTGGCAGCTAAAGAAGGTATGAATAATTTAGAAATTCTTTCTTCAGAGAAGCCAATAAGGCCAAAAAACGATGGAAGAAAGCTTGGTACGATGCTTATCGGCTTTCAGGTAAAAGAGCTACTAAATGATAATATAGAAGCATTCTTTACCTCGGGATGGGCTACTGATGAAAAAACACATAGATGGACAACTTCAGACATATCAAAAATTAATTTAATTAATTTTACTGAATTACCGAAAAAAGTTGAAGCAAAATTTAAACTAAGTACTTTAAAAAAATCAAACACAAAAATTATGTATAATTCAGAGACAATTGCAAGTTTTGATTTAATTCCTGGGGAGCCTCTAGAGGATATTACTCTAGTTTTTATTGCTTATGAAGGGGATAATTATTTAGAAATTATTTCTTCAAATAAACCAATAAGGGCATCAAAAGCAGATGATAGAGACCTTGGCACCATGCTTATTGACTTTAAATACTATGAAAAAAAATAAATGGAGATTTAAAATATGATAGAAAATATAAAAGCAAAACTTACTGGGAAGTATTTATATTGGTTTTTATTTTTACTTGCAATTGTTGGTTTATATTTTACTTTCTCATTGGGTTTTTTTTCAGATGATTCATCATCATCAAGCAAAAAAGAAGATGTAAGCGTAATTGAAGATATAAGCGTAACCTTTACAACAGGATGGTCTACTGATGAAAAAACACATAGATGGACAACTTCAGACATATCAAAAATTAGTTTAGTTAACTTTACTGACGAGCCAAAACTTGCAGAAATCACTTTTTCACTAAATTCTTCTAAAAAATCAAACATAAAAATTATTTATAACTCAAAAATAATTAAAAGTATCGATAATTTAATTCCAGGGATTGGCACAAAAGGTATAAAATTATTTTTAACACTTAATGAAGGTATTAATTATTTAGAAATAAAATCCTCAGAAAAGCCGGTCAAGGTTTCAAAGGCAGATAAAAGAATGCTTGGTACAATGATTATGGATTTTAAAGCACAATCAATATCAACTAAGAAAGTAAATGCACTGTTTACATCGGGATGGTCTATTGATGAAGACACTCACAGATGGACAACTTCAGAAAAATCAGAAATTAATTTTTTAAATTTAACTGACGACCAAAAAATTATTGAAGCAACATTTTCACTAAACACTTTGAAAGCATCAAATGTAAAAATTATTTATAATTCAGAGTCAATTGCAAGTTTTGATTTAATTCCTTGGGAGCCTCTAGAGGATATTACTCTAGTTTTTATTGCTTATGAAGGAGATAATTATTTAGAAATTATTTCTTCAGAAAAGCCAGTAAGGGCATCAAAGGAAGATAAAAGAATGCTTGGTACGATGCTTTTAGATTTTAGTTATTTTGAAAAAAAACCGAATTAGAAAGTAATAAAAAATTAAAAATATGATGAAACATTTAAGCGCCAAGCTAAAGAATGTAA
>Ga0115000_10001921_pt1 | contig 18126 bp, 14 predicted proteins | sample ArcticOcean_MG_C_6_FD_89690 | JGI IMG/M metagenome (GOLD analysis project Ga0115000, IMG submission 89690) | Marine microbial communities from western Arctic Ocean - ArcticOcean_MG_CB8_128 | ecosystem: Environmental > Aquatic > Marine > Oceanic | place: Arctic Ocean: Canada Basin | collected...
AGTGACGGGGAACGATTTCGACGGGACCAAAAACAACAACAACAAAAGCAGATTCTGATTTGTAATAATGGAAGAAGAAGATTGGAACGACGACGCTTAAAAATGACGACGGTGTATGCAAAAGTGACCACCTCCTCCTCGTCCTCGTCGTCTGAAAACGTAAAACGGGGGGAGACCACGCAGAGCTTAAACCCCGTAAACGCGAAGAGGGGAAAAATTCTCTTGGAAAAATGGTCGCAAAAAACGCAGTCGTTCGCAGAGTTGGCGACGGTGCCGCTGCTGGCGGTGACGTTACCGCAGATTCTTTTGAATCAGCAAAACATCGTGCAAGGGAATTCGCACTTATTGGCTGGGATTTCCTACGAAGGGTACGCGTGCGGCTGTCTCGGGAACTTGTTGTTGTTGTCGTATTTCAGCGCCATCGACGAACCCGCCGGGAGGAACATTCAAGCTATCGGCGTGGTGAATACCGTGTTTTTGTTGTCGCAGTTATTCTTTACCGGAAATTGCGGGGACGTGAACTTGGCGACGTACGGCGCGTGCGTTTCGGTTGCTTTGTTTGGGGTATTTTCCGCGTACTTCAAGAAGCAAATGTTCTCGGACCCGACGGCGAGAGAAAACGCGTGCGCGTTGTATGAACGCGCGTTAGGGGTGGTTGGGTACACGTTTGTTCCGTACATTTTGAGCCACGCGCTGTTCAAAACGTCCTCGGAAGTTTCACAAATGTTAGCGCTCGGTGCTTTTGCGATAATTTCGTTACGATGTGCGAACGATTACTTCGGATGGAGCGAGAAGAAAAACGTAAACTTCTTCGCGCTCGAACAGTTTATGAAAGTAAAATGGCAAACGTTGATGGGATGGACAGCGACCTTGTTGTTTTCGTTGTTACCGATCGCACAAATATCGACTTCTACGACGGACCCGTCGAACATCGCGTCGTTGTCGTTAGTCGCGGTGGTTTTAGGCGGCGCCGGAAACGCTTTGATGTTTGCGCGCGCGTGGCGCATTCGCGATTGGTGTTGGAGCTTAGGATCGTTCGGGGGAAGTGCGGTTGGGAGTTGGGGAGTGCTGCTGACCATGTTCAATTATGGGCACAAGCAAGTCTCGTGGGGCGTTTTCGCGGCGCTTAGTGCGTTGTATTGGGGATGGGTAGCGTTCGTGATGTGGTACGACGACCAGTGCAAAAAGAAGGCGAACATTTAGAAGACGGTAGTGAGAAGATAAGAGATGCATACTAAGTCGATAAAACTTGTAGAAATACTTTAGAAAGAGAGGGAGAGAGAAAGACGCGCACATTGCTTATTATATATTGTAATAGTATTTGCAGCAGCAGCAGAGTTGAATAAACGCATTTTAAATTAAAGGACACAGAAGGCGTTCGTGTCTATTAAACGTCTCGCGAAGGCCATTTTCTCTTCGTCCGTATCAAACGGCAAGTCTTTTACTTCTACTCCATCCTCGTAGTTTGCGTACAAGACCGTCGCTAGCGCGTCTAAATCGTCGCCTTCGATTTCAGGGTCGATTTTTAAGCAACTCGACGCTTCTCTGTAGGCGTCGGCGTCTAGAATATTCGCCGAAGCGCCTTCCATGTGTAATTTTCTATCGTTGTTGATGTACGTGCGCAAGCGAACGACGCCGTCGTCGCAGTCTTCTAAAGACGCGCAGTTTTTTTGTACTAAACCTATTTTGGAGCTCATCGACGGTTTCGCTCCCAACGACGCTTTGGTTAATCGTGTGTGTGCTTTCGGCGGCCTGACGCGTTCACGCATGAGGTTCCCGAGGAGCTTTTCCACAGACCCGGCAAAGACGTTATTCTTCATCATGTTCTCTACGACGACGTTACAGCATCGCTCTAAAAGTTTTTTCGAGTTTAGAAAGTTAACGTCCGTTTCGTCTAATCGAGATAAATGTCTCAAGAAATCTCTGGGTGGACATCTTCGTAACTCGACGTTCGTATTTACCGCATCCGCCAACGCGTCCGAGAAGACGTGTTCTAAAATATCCGCAAACGTATTCCGCTGATTCACCGAAATCGTCAAATGCAAACTCGCTTCGTCTTTTTTTCCATCACTGTTATCTTCGCTGGTGATACAAAACGCCTCGTGAATCGTTCCTCTCGGCATATACATGACATCCCCGGGTTCTAAAATGACTTCCACGTACTTCATCTCCTCCAACCGTTTCCTCTCTTCTTCCGAAAACTCCTCGCTACTAAACCTCGGAAACTTCTCGCTCACATCTCTCGTTGGATACAACCGCCATCTCTTCCTCCCTTCTATTTGCAACACAAACGCATCGATATCATCCCAATGTGGGGCAAACCCTTGACTATTCGCCGGCGTCCAATACGCGTTGCACCCCGTGGGCGACTGCCAAAAATTTTCCAAATTCGACAACAACGCCCACAACTTATCCGACCACCTCTGCGGATGCAACACTCTGACCGAGCACCCGTCTTCCTCGAACCGTTTCGCGACCGTTTCGTAATCCGCGTTTTTGCTCACGTTACTAAACCCATCGTTCGCGTTGTGCGTTCTTCTCACGCCGTCTTTATAACTCGTCACGTCGACGTTCGTCCCGTACGTCAATTTTTTCTCCTTCAACCATCTCTCGATGTCCTCCGAGGTGAGTAAATCCTCGTACCCACTTTTGCTCGTTTCGCTTTGCTTTCGAACGAAACATTTCCGTTCGAATATTCGAGACTGGAAAACGTCTGTCGAATACGGAAAGAACAGCCAGTGCGCGCAGTCCTCCGGGGTAACTGTTTTAAAGCCGTCGCGAATGACATCGGACCAAGTGAGATGCTTTGCAGACGAGTGTTTCGGAGCGTACGCCGAGGACGGTTCGTCGATAACGTCCACTTTGAAACTGTTCTCGACGTCTTCGAAGTACGTTGACGTTTTCGACGCGTCAAAGAAGACTCGATCGTCCGAGTCCTTGTGCGGTATCGCATCGTTCGAATTTTTAGTCCTCCTCTGCGTCTTGTTTTTCAACTTCGCGTACCCGTCGTCGATGTCGTGCGGGGACATCGAAACTGGACCGGGCGAGAGGAAATCATCGGACGAGGCGCGATGGGGGCGGCGATTTTGGTCTCCTCCTCCTCCTCCTCCTCCTTTGTTGTTGTTTTCAGTGGACTTTCGTTTCTTTTTAGACATGTTGTTGAGTCACAATGTTTTTAAAACTGAGGAGAAAACAAGAGAAAATCTCATCTCGTCGGCTCGCGCAGAATAAGTGAATAACTTTTTCTTAGTCTTCTTTTCCAAAGACGGACGAAGAAGATGTAGCGCTCACGTGGTGGGATTTTTAAGACAACTAGTACGAATGTCGATAATAGTATTAAACAAATCTATGACTACTAATACAGCGTAAAAACGACATCCCGTCCTCGTCGTAAATTAAGCCTTGTAGCCTCTGGACGCTCTTCTACCTCGCGCCTTTTCAAACTTTCTCCCCTTGTGCTGCACGTACGGCTTGGCATGCGAGTGCGGCACACCCGGCGCGCCAAAGTGCTTGACGGCTTCTCTGGAGTTCTTCGGACCTCTCAAAAGCACGACGCCTTCGCCAGTCGGCGCCTTCAACGCCAACTGATCGAACGTCAAGCACTCACCACCAGCCTTGACGATTCTCGCGCGAGCCGTCGCGGTAAATCTCAACGCGCACACCGTCAATTTCGGTACTTCAAACATTCTCACGTCGTCCGTGATGGTTCCGACGACGCACGCCACCTTCCCTTCTTTGCCCTTCATAAACTTCGCGAGTTTGGACAACGACAACGGCGGTCGGTTCGTTTTCGACATGAATAATCTCTTCAACACCGTTTGGTTGAATTTAGAGTCCGTTCTTCTCGCGAGGAAACGGTAGAGTTTCACCAACAACGCCAAGTAGACGTTTTCGGACTTTTGCGAAGTGCGCTTCGTCTTTTTGTTGCGGCCGCCAGCTTCGAGATCGATACCCTGTTGTGTTAGTAAAAGAGAAAAGGAAAAGGTTTTGTCAGCGTATGGTAAAAGGATGAACACAAACGCGTTTCGTCGCGGTTCTTCTCTGCTGCGAAAAGAGTCCGGAACACACGCAAAATGTGCTCGCTCGAGAGGCAGAGAGAGAACGGATGAGAGAACGAGAGGGATGCGAGAGAGAAGAACTCTTTCCCAAGGAGGCGCAGACAGACCCTTCTTGAGGCAAAATTTTCTTCCGTCTGCGAAACGCGCGGAATCTCTCTCGCGCGTCCAACACGCGCCCGCTCGTTTCATTCGTCGCGTCCGAAAATCTTTCCAGAACATATCGAAGGTACGAAAAGTGCGACACGTCGCTCGCGACACCACCGTCACACCACTCGCGAGAGGTGTTTTTACGCGCACAATTTTTAGGCGTAAAATCGCTCTCTCCCTGTGTCTGTTCGCGCGAATACTCTCGGACGCGAAGATGATGCATCATCATCCGCGCCTCCTGCAAAGACGGAAACGATGACGCGCGAAAAACGAGATAAAAAAGTACGAGAAGAAGACATCGTGAATAAACGTACCATCTTTCTTCTTGTCTATCTAAATTTATGTCGTCTTACGGCTGCTCGAGAAGAATTTCATGTTTTAGGGAGAGAGAGAGAGAAAAAGGGTTCACTAAACCCTAGCAGACCCTAAACGATTCGTCTCGCGCTTGAGAAATTTCAAAAAATCTCTTTCGCAAACACAACGCAAACACAACGCGCGCAAAACGCGAAAACGCGGTTTGATTAAAGAGGGAGAGAGAGAAAGCGCCGCCGCGAAAAGAAGAAGGTGTTTTAGTCTCTTTTGGGAAATTTGTCTTTGTGTCGTCCTCGTCGGGGTATTTCAAAGAGAGTGAGAGAGAGAGAGAGAAATTCTGTGGGGAATCTCTCTCTTTGGACGACGGTTGACCAAAGCTAAAGAGAGATTCGTATACTAATAAAAGAACAACATGGAGAACATCGACGAAGGAGGTCGTGGTACCAATACCAACACCAACTTCGGAAGAGGAAACGGAGGAGGAGTTGTAGGGGCGAAATTTTTGATCCAACCGCACGTGGACGAGATATGCTCGCAGTTTGGTATTTTCGACGACGAGGAGCGTGAAGAGGAGGAGGACACAGAGGAGGAAAAAGAAGGAAGAAGAAAAAATAATCGATACGCGGAAACGTCCGCGGCGGTTCTCGCGAACATGGTCTCCGAATTTTCCGTCACCAGAGGCGTCTCGGAAAGCTCTCGACGTCGGTTACTCGAAGAAGCGGCGAAAAGAGGGAACGAGGAAAAGTTTGAAAGTTTGTATGAGGCGCTGAAGCGCTCGAACGCGGTGCCGGAGTTGGACCGGTGGAACGCCGTCGTCGCGAAGATTGCGGCGGACGAGGAGTTGAAAGAAGCGGTGAAAAGTAGGGACAGCAGTAGGAAAGTTTCGGAGCGGTCGCCGGTGAGAGCGACGAAGAAATCGTCGCCGAGAAAACTGACGGAGGAACAACCGGCTTCGACCGTTTTGAAAGCGTTGCGCGAGATGACTTTCGATAAAGACAGCGCGGCGGCGCATATCATCGGGGAGAATGACAGACCTTATGGAGAAGATGAGAAAGAAGAAGAAGAAGAAATAGACGAAGAGAACGGACGAGCGCGACAACGTCAGCACCAAAGAGTCGTGAAAACTACTGCAACATCGACATCCGCCGCGACAACGAGAAAACCAACATTTCCTAGTTGGAACGAGGATGGATCTTCATCCAACCGTCCGTATTTAACGAGCAATTTCTTAGGCATAGAGTACGAACGCGACGTGGACGCTATCTCTTTGGCGTCTCGGTCGACCGCGGAGCAAGAGTTGCTCCTCTTGGACGATTTTTTACACGCTGCGCTCGGTTTGGACGGTCGATACGTCACCGCGAGACGCGCTGCCTCAATGAAAGCCACGACAACGAAGAAAAGGAACGGCGGTAGCAACGACGACATCAATATCAACAAGAACAACGAAGATGCAAATAGAATAGTCAAATTCGAGTGCGAGAGCGGGTGCGAACCGAGTTTGCGCGAACTCTTAGGCCGAATGCTCCCGATGTGCGAAGATGCGTTTGCCTGTTCGCGCTTCGTCGAAAAAACGCTCTACGGCCAAACAAAAACGTCCGGCAAAACGAGCAAAGCGTTGGCGACAGAAGTGCGAGATTTACTTGGCGACTGGGAACGTATGATCGCGCAACTGGAGAGGAAAAGAAACAAACGTGATCTGAGTTTACAGTCGGCGTATTTTTACGCGCGACCAGCCGCAGAAGCGCTTCGCTTGTTAGCCTCGGTCTCGTTCGCCTGCGAAAACGAAATGGGCGGAAAGCTTTTGAATACTTTGAGACGGTTGAAAATCCGGTGCGGGGGCGATTCGGAAGCGGAGAGATTACTCACTCGCCTGGAAAACGCGACCGCAAAATCTTATTTAAAACGATTAGAAAAATGGATGTCCGAAGGCGATTGCGAGAACGACACGTACGAGGAATTTTTTGTCGTGGAAGACAAACGCTTAAAACCAGACTCGCTTTCCGAACGTTTCGATAATAATAACGCTTACTGGACAGAAAAGTATGTTCCGAGAGAACCGACGCCATGGTTTTTGGACGATGCGACGAAAGTGTTGGCGTTAAATGCCGGGAAGTATGTCAACGCGCTTCGAGAGATTACCGTTATTAGGAGCGAGACGTTGAGTAGCGAAGTCACGGCAAACGGAGAGGAAGAGGGGATAAAGAGTATCGTCGTCGTCGACAAAGAAGAAAAAGAAAAAGAGCGGAAGAAATTGTCGTTCTCGAACATCTCCGACGTCGTACGTGCCAAACACGACGTCTCCAATAAACATTTCTTCGACGCGTTGCTCCTTTCTGGAGACATTCGCAACAAGTTGCAATTGGTCAAAGCGACCTTCTTATTGGCGCAAGGCGATTATCTCTCACAGTTCTTCGACTCGCCCTTCAAGGCCTTCGAAGAACTCGAGAAGCCGGCCAAGTTTTGCGACGAGCAAAAGTTGAGAGATGCTTTAGAGGTGAGCATGAAAAACTCCTCGATGTATGCGTTCAAGTATCATGAAGACATCAAGTGTGCCCTTGAAAAGAATATTAGTACGAGTAATGACGCGCGAGGTTTGGAGACGTTTACGCTCGACTACAAAACATCCTTTCCTGCGAACGTTGTGCTCTCAAAGAGTACAATTGCCAAGTATCAAGCGTTGTTCAAGCACTTGTTCCGCGCGAAAGTGATGGAAAAGAAAGTGTGCGAAACGTGGGCGACGCTTCGTCGGCTTCACAAGAAAATGCACCGGCGGCAGCAGCAGCAATCTTCTTCTCGAATGGAGTACGAGAATCCCACCGAGGAGCACTTTCTCACGAGAGATGTCTTCGTTCACGCCAACGCCGCGCACTGGACCGCACAAAGAGCGATCAGTTTGATTCAAAATGTCTTGCACTACGCGACGTCGGAAGTCATCGAGCCGAACTGGGCCACGATGGAGAGCGAGATATTTTCTTCGTCCACCTCCGCGGACGACGTCATCAAAGCGCATGCCAAGTTTCTGGAAACCACCGCTCGAGAGTCCATGCTTCTTCGACCGACGCTTTTGAACCTCTACGGGTCTATCCTTCAATCGTGCTCGAAACTCTGCGACGCGTGCGAAGACTTTGAAAGAAACGACGAAGAAGAAGAAGCGAAACTTCGCGTCGCCGGCGACTACGACGATCGCGAAGACCAAATGGAGGACTTTTTGCATCGAATCGAATTCATATCCTCTGAATTCGACGAGAGAACGGCCGCATTTATCGACGCGTTGAAAGATGCCGCTCGATTCGAGAGTAAGTTTGAGAGTTTGATCAGCCGCGTCGAGCCTCTCGAACAGTCAAATTCGAGATACTAAAAACGCTTTTAAACTCTCCTCATAAAAACTTTGAAATGGATAACGACGCTTCTGAACACATGTTACCGAGAGCCTCCAATACTACTACCGCGCGAACGACGGCGATGACCACGCGACACGCTTTACAAATAGGCCAATGCGTCTCCGCGTTAGGTGCGGTTTTCATGACGAGTGTGATCCTGTATGCCGTGGTACACGGAAACGGAAGCGAGGAACTCGATTGGTTGTTAACGCACCCGTGGGGGGTGGTTTCTCTCGTTGACCTTTACGTCGGTTTTACCCTCTTCTCTCTGTGGATATTCCTGCGAGAAGAGAGCGCGATGACGGCGTTCGTGTGGACTGTCCTCGTGATGTGCTTGGGTAACTTCACGACATCGGTGTACGTCTTTCGCGCGTTGCGGATGTCGAATGGAAATTGGCACAAATTTTTCTTGGGGGATTCGTATGCATCGTCTGTTGTATCAGCAACCGCTTCGAGATGATGATTTCTTTTGCGAACGCGCGTGTACTGCTATCATCATTTTTCTCGGGAAATGCATTGTAAAACAAATATACGTAGTATTACTGCTATAGCTTTATTAATTAATCATGCCTTTGGACCGGCCTTCAAATCCGGGCCGGTTCCTCTTCTTTTCTCTCCTATCGATGTTCTTTTCGATTTTCTCGTCCGCTTTCGCCTTGATGTTCTCCTTGCGCTTTTTCTTCTTCGCGTTTTGTTGGTCCTGAACCGTTTTCGTCCGCTCGTTCCATTTCTCTTTGTTCTTTTGTTTCTTCTTTTCCTCTCTTTTGACGGATTTGCGCAACAGTTTCGGGTCGTCCAAGACTTTCTCTCCTCTCGCGCGTTTCAACGAAGCTTCCCAGGCGTGCTTCTCGGCGACGCGTTTGCCTTCTTTGGTTTGGTCGCCGCCAGCGTCGGCTAAATCCTTTTCTCGCTGAAGCGCTTTCGATAGCAGATCTCTCTTCGTTTCTTTTTTCTTCTTGCCGTTTAATCTTGATGATGGAACCTCGTCCACGTCCACGTTACCAAACGCCAAGTTCATCTTCGGGTAACCGTCTTCTCCTTTGTTGGTGGCGGTTTCATCGCCCTTCTTCTTTTCGTTGCTATTATTCCTCACCGTCTCTCTCTTCTTCGCGTCTACGATCTTCTTCATCCTCTTCTCCCTTTCCTTCTTCTCCAATTTCGTCTTCTCCCGTTGATCTCTCCAATCTTTCGCATCTTTCACCTTCTTCTCGTGTTCGCTCGCTTTCCGCTTCTCCCTCGAATCCTGAATTTTCTTCTCCAGACGTTTTCTCAACGCTTCTAACCGTTCGCTTTTTTCCTCCTTCGTCGGCGTCGAGGCATCTATAACCATATCTTTAAACATGCTACCCCCGTTTGATTCCTTCTTCTTCGCTCCGTTCGCTCCTTCCTCCTCTTTTTCCTCTTCCTCTTCGTCGCCGCTCCCGGATTCCTCCGCCTGCGCCGCGTTCGCCCTCCGCGCCTCGTCCTCCTCTTCTCCCTCCTTTTCCTCCAAACCTTTCTTCCTCTTCTTTTCCATCTTCTTTTGCAGAGTCTCCGCGTTCGTGAGAATTAAATTCGGATCGAGTTTTTGCCGTTTCTTTTCCATCGTTTTCACTTTGACCATTCTTTTCTTCTCCGCGGTGGATTTTTGGGAGGCTTTTTTCGCCCCGAACCTGCCCAAGGAGGCCATCAACACCTCCTCATCATCATCGTCATCCCCGAAGCTTTTCTCGGTCGCGAGGTAGAACTTTTGCGGGATGTGTTCGACGAGTGAGTCGAAAAAGTGAGAGTGTTCGTTCACGCGGGTGTTGATCGTCGTCGTCTGTTTTATTGTTGTTGTTATCATCATCGAAAGAGAGTTAAGAGAGCGTCAGAGAGAGAAAGAAACGGCGGCGGAATGTTGTTTTTCTCTGATGTTTTGCAACTCATCAAAGTCGGAAAGAAAGAGAGAGAAAGAGAGAGAGAAAGAAAGAGAAAGAAAGAGAGAGATAAAGAGAGCGCGACGCTCGGGGTCGTACCATTAAAAGACGCGCGCGTTTATTATTACTATTATGATGTGTGTGCCGCTTAGTGTGAGGAGATTCTTTAGGGAAAAAAAGTCGTCATTTTAACGCTCGTGTATGCGCGCAAAGAATAATGTCTTCACCAGAAGAAGACGACGACGAAGAGGAGGAGGAAAGGAGGAGACAAAGAAACAGAGGCTCTAGGTCGTCCTCCTCTCTGTTCTTCGTTCGGGTGGATTTAGAGGGGAATAATACCAACGCGAATACGAGCGATGATGATGATGAGGACAAGTTCCCGTTCACCACCGGGAACAAAGTGAAGCGCTCGGAAGGGAGTTTGCGATTATTCCGAGAGGAAGAAGAATACAAAGAAGATGGAATGCCCTCTCGTTCTCGTAATTCGTCCTCGTCTGAATCATCGTCCTCGAAACTGGTGCTCGTGCCGTTCATTCCGTCCTCGTTCTCGGTGGCTGATTTCTTGGAGTTCGTTGCCCCAGTACGAATGAAATTGAAAGAAGTGAGAGTGATTGTACCTCGAGAGCGAAAGCGCGAGGAAAGCGACGCGAAGAATACTAATAATAATAAAAGCTCTTATTATTATTTCGCGGCGATATTGCTCTTCGACGACTGCGAAAACGCGAGGATGTTTACGAACAACTTTCACGGGCAACCGTTTAGCAGCTTGAACGACGAGGAGATTTGCCGGTGCGTGTTCGTGAAGAGCGTGAAATTCGGGAAGAAAGATGATGATGATGATGATAAGGACGGAGAGAAGAGCATCACTGAGCTTCCGGCGACGTGTCCAGTCTGTCTCGATCGGTTGGACGGGGACGTTTCCGGGATATTGACGACGAGTTGCGGGCATCACTTTCATTCGGAGTGCATGTCCGGCGTGTCCGGGAGCGTTTGTCCGGTGTGTCGTTTTGCGTTGGACGCGACGGCGAAACGAGAGGCAAAGTGTGAAAGTTGTGATTGCGCGAACGCGTCGTTGTGGACGTGTTTGATTTGTGGCGTCGTCGGGTGTGGGAGGTACGAGAATCGACACGCGGTTGCGCATTGGACGGAAACCGGGCACTGCTATTCGCTCGAAATTGGTAGCGGACGAGTGTGGGATTACTCCAGAGACCAGTTTGTGCATCGATTGATCGAAGGGAAGCATGGTTTGGTCGAGCTGACGCCGGACGAGAAAGGAGGAAGGAGAGGTCGCGCGGGGAGACGAGTCGAAGGCCCAGGCGGAGGCGAAGGAGGGTACACGACGAACGGCTATTCCGACCCTGACGTTTTGCACGAGGAAGACGATCCTGAACTCACGGAAGCGTTGGTCGCGTCCAAACTAGACGCCGTCGCGAACGAGTACGACCAACTGTTAGCCTCGCAATTGGACCAGCAAAGACAACATTACGAACGTCTTTTGATGGACGCCGCTTCGGATCAATCGGAGATGATGACGAAAGTTGAAACCATCGCCGAACAGGCGACGAAGCTTCGCGTGCTCAATCGAAGAGCCGACCACGCCGAGAAGGAAGTCAAGCGCGTGGAAGAGGAAAATGTGTTTTTAAAACAACTCAACGAGCAATTATTGAGAGACGCTGGCGAAATGCGAGAGACGAAAATGACGTCCTCGACGAAAGAGAAGGAAAAGATTGCGTCTCTGGAAGAAAAAGTGAGAGAGCTGGAAGGCATGAACCGAGATTTGATGTTCTTCTTGGAATCGAAAGAGACCATTCAGAAATCGAAAGGCTCGGAGTTGGACGCTCGATTCGGTAAGATCGAGCTAGAAGAGAAGGAAGAGATGCAACAAGGAGAATTAGTACGCGGCGGGAAAATTTCTTCGAAGGATCGCATGCGAGCGAAACTGAAAGAAAGAAACAAGAAATAAAAATTTTTATTGAAGTCTTCACTGGTAGACAAATAGCTGTATATGATAGAAGGAAAAAGCGCACGCATAGATTGTTAAAGCTTGTACAACATACAAATGTAGTATTATGAGGTAATATATTACACACTTCGATTCTTCTTCTTACTTTCTTACTTCTCTTCCTCTTCGCGCGTCGTGTTATTTACACAGAAAAAAAATCATTTTTCTTCAAATACAAACACGCCTTTTTGCGAAGATCATCCAAACAATAATATTAATAATAGTAACAGCACTCTACTAGTATACATGATGATCTCAACATATCTCATCGACATCTTCTTCTTCTCAAGCGATATCCACAAAGCCGTCTCTCTCACCTTTCAAAAACGGCGAAATCATGGTATCGAGGGAGTGCGCGATGGCGCTCGCGTACGTGACGACGCACCCCGCCGACCAAAGAACGCTCAACTCTCCCGAAACGCCGTTCAATCCGGCATACGGATCACTCACAGTTTTTACAGCCTCCAAGTTTTGATAGTTATCTTCCAACCGTTTGATAATACTCTCCCATTTCTCGTCGAACTCATCGTCGTCGTCCTCTTCTTCATTATCGTCGTTCCCGTCGTCGCCTCCACCTCCGTTGTTTGAAATATCGTCGTTCCCGTCGTCGCCATTCCCGGTATCGTCGTCAAACTCCTCGTCCTCGTCTTCTGGCATCCCGTAGTCCCCAATATGCATCATCGATGGTGAATCCTCTGGTCCGCCAGGTCCGTCTTTCCGCCGTCTTTTTTTCTTCTTTTGAATTCTGGACACTTTTGAGGGGCAAAACACTTGACTGTCGGAGTCTTTCTGAATTCTCTTCCTCGGGGGCGCGATGACTCGATTTTGAATGACATTAGTACCACTCGATGCGCGGCAAAAAAAGCTTTGATGATTCTTTTTCGTCGTCGTCACGGAGGAGGAGATGTTGGTGTTGTTCTCGTTCCGTCTTAATAAAGCAGCCCTGCCGCAGTTCGTCGTCGTCGTGAACGGATTCATCTCGCAACAACGAACGAAAAGTGATCTATTCAAAAAGTCGTTAAGAAATCAATTTCCCGAAACGTCGTCGTCGTTTTGATCTCTTCTAAATCTTTGACTACTTTTGTTCTTGTTTTTCCTTTTCTGTTTATATATACACACACGTGCGCGGTTAAAAAACGAAACTCTCTCTGACTCTCTTTCTCTGCGAGTGCTTTAAAACGGAGGACAACCGTTGACGCGCTAGAGTGTGTGCTCTAAAATGAAGCAAATTTGAAGAGAAATATGACGACGTGTTGCAACGGAAAAGAAAAAGGTACGTAGATATGTATTTAGGGTGTGAAACTTGCGAGTAGCGTTTTGGTGAAAAACGTAATTTGGAAAGGCACATGCGTATTCACACGAACGAGAGACCGTACGCGTGTGATGTGTGCGAGATGAAGTTTCGTCACTCTGGTAGTTTAAAAACCCACATGCGCATTCACGCGAACGAGAAGCCGTACGAATGCGATGAATCTGCTTAACAAGATTCGGATAAGATGGAATTGGAATCACGTCTATTTGTGAGCAATGATGCAAAGGTCTCGTAGCAGTAGTATTATTACGTTCTCGTACTATAACAAAGTAGTAAAATCTTTCGTTTTCGTTTATCGTGATGAATTTTGTTCAAACCTCAACTCAATCTTTTGTTGTTGCGTTTTTGGGTTTAAACCCACCAACGTTGTTATTCGCTTTCTCTTCGAACTCTCTGGTTCGTCTATTCGCGTCGACGCAGAAAAAGGAGACTAAATTTTTAAACACGCCTTTATCGAACGGGTTTTTAAACGTCCCGTCCGTCGCTCGCAAATACGTGTACCGGTGCAAGTTCATCAACTCGTTGGTGGTGATGTTTCGGGCGACTTGCGCGAGTTGCGAGGAGACTAACAGCAGGACTGGGATTAAGACGGCGACGTCGCAGGCGACGAAGAATAAGACGCCGGTTTTCGAGCGTTGCTTTTCGGACGGATTTTCTTCCCAGACTCGAATGACGGCGACGAGCAAGGAGACGATCATGGCGAACGTTTCCAGGAGCAGAAAGATGACAAAGTCGCGGTGGTTTTTCGCGCCAACCGTGTTGCCCATCCACGGACAGTAGTGGTCGAATCTCCTGACGCACCGTTTGGCGATTTGGCAGTGTTTAGTTCCAGCCGGTTTGACTATTTTACACGTGACGCAAAGACGTTCCCAGTTGCCCGCCCAAAGCTCGGGGTGATCGAGCCATTTTAACGAGGAGGCGGCGGAGGAGGAGGAGGAAGAGGTAATTTCACTACTACTACTACCTCCTCCTAATCCTAATCCTGATCCTTTTTCGATGTCGTCGATATCGTCGCTGTGGTTGATTAGATTTTCAACAGACGACGACGCGTTTTTCAAACTCTTCGCGGCTAACTGCGCTCGCGTGGATACGAATCCGGGATCGGTATTCCCCACTCGCCAAAAGAAAATCAAACCGGTGATTGAGCTAATAACCACCATCCACGACCACGCTGCTAACGCGACGTCCACGCGGGGCGTCCCTAGCGGTCCGACGACAACAAAATTCACAAACATCAACGTCAACCCGCACACGACGGCTAAACAGAATATCGCCATGCCTTTTTGCGACCACCACGTCTGGCCTTCTTTGAGAGTCACCAACTGATTGGTCAACATGTTCGATAAACTCTTGTGACCTTTCTCCATGGCGAGTTGCGATGGGGTGTTTCCATCCGTATCTCGCGCTTTCAACAACTCTTCGCCGCCACACAAGGCTAAAACGTGCGCGGCTTCCGCTTTCCCTCGTATCGCCGCCCAGTGCAACGCCGTGCACCCTTCCCTATCCGGGCGCATCACGTCCGCGTCAAACGCCAAGAGTAACTTGACGACGTCTTTAAACCCTTTATAAGCGCCCCAATGCAGCGGACATCGCCTGTCTTCGTCCATGCAATTCACGTCTAAATTCCATCGCAACAGAAAATGGTACAACATCGAAGCGTGGCCGTACTGCGCGGCGACGTGCGCCGCCGTGTACCCGCGAATATCTTGATTGTGCAGCTTTGCTTTTCGCTGCAAGAGTAATTCCGCGACTGGTAACGCGCCTCTCACTGCTGCCCAGTGTAGCGCCGTTTGCCGTTCGTCGTCCCCGGCGTTCACGTCCGCGCCTAAATCCAACAAATACTTCGCGATCGCGACGCGATTGTTCAAAGCTGCCCACTGTAAAGGCCGAAATCCGTTCGCATCTTTCGCATCGATGATCGAAGAAGACGATCCGGCGTTGTTCACGAAAAATTCTAACTTTTCTTGGTTCCCGTACGCGGCCGCGCGCCAGACGTCCCACTCTTTCTCTTCTTCCTCTTCCTCTTTCTTCGGTGCCGAAGAAGCGAGTGAGGAATCTTCGTTGGTCGTCTTCGTAGTAATGTCGTTGGTTGCCTCCATCTCTCTTTTATTCTCTAAAATGGAAGAAAAACTCTTCTCAACAAAGCAGACAAAGCAGCTCAAAACACACACACAAACACACAATATGCAACAACAACTTTAGAGATCTATCCTCAAACACAATTTCAAACGCCGACGATGATGATGATGATGATGTTGACTCTCTTATGATAACTCTTTCTTGTGTCGTTGTTTTTTGCGAGATTGGATTTTCGAAAATTTCACTTCGTTTGTTTTGTATTTAGGGTTTTAGTAATCGTGGTTTTTTTCTGTGTGGAAAAAAAAAAATCCATCATTACAAAAAAGCAGTCGATGCTGATGCAACGAGCGCAACAGCAGTACCACCACCAAAGGTTCGCGCACGCGTGCGCGCGAAATGAGAAGAAGAATACCGCGAGGTGCGTTTTGTTTGTGTTTGTGATTTTAGGTCTTTTTTTATTCTCTAAACTCGTTTCTCTTTCTTTTTTTTCTCTCTTCTTCGATTAAATAGAGCTCTCTTATTTTTCCACCCATTCTGTTGTTGTTGTGGATAATGTTGCAAATGTACTACGACTAATAAACGTGTCGTTGTTCTCTTTCTTATTGCAGATTTTCTTCTTCTCCGCGACGAAGACAACAACGTGTTAAAGTCTCGGTCTTGACAGAGAGCAGCGCCAAAAAAGCGTTCTTTTTCCCCGGTCAAGGCGCACAAAACGTCGGCATGGCGAAAGAGTTGTGCGAAACCTCCCCAGAGGCGAAAAAAATGTTCGACACGGCGAAGGACATTTTAGGGTACGATTTACTCGACGTGTGCGTAAACGGACCGGCGGAAAGATTGAACTCGACGGAAGTGTCGCAACCGGCGATTTACGTGTCCTCGATGGCGGCTTTGGAAAAGATGAAATCAACCGCGGAAGGGCAAGCGGACATCGACGCCGTGGACGTGTGCGCGGGATTGAGTTTAGGCGAATACACGGCGTTGGCGTTCGCCGGGGCGTTTTCTTTTGAAGATGGGTTGAAGCTGGTGAAATTGAGAGGCGAAGCCATGCAAGCGGCGGCGGATGCGCAGCCGAGCAGCATGGCGGCGATTATTGGGTTGAGTTCGGACAAGTGCGAGGAGTTGTGTAAAGTAGCGAGCGAGCAAAGCGGGAAGGACGTGCGAGTGGCAAACTATTTGTGCAACGGGAACTACGCGGTGAGTGGTGCCATCGAGGCGATCGAGAAAGTCGAAGAGATTGCAAAACCGGAATTCAAAGCGAGAATGGCCGTTCGGTTAGCGGTTGCCGGCGCGTTTCACACGGATTTCATGAAACCTGCGGTGGAAAAGTTAGAGAAACAGTTGGCGGAGACTCCCATCAACGCGACGAGAATACCGGTCATTTCCAACGTCGACATGCAACCACACACGGACGCGGATTCGATCAGGAAGACGTTAGCGACGCAAGTGACGAACCCGGTGAGATGGGAAGGGTCCATGCAAAAGTTGATCGAGGAAGGTTTGGAAGGTGGCACGGAAGTTGGACCCGGGACAGTCATCTCCGGCATCATCAAGAGAATCGATAAGAAGTTGCCGGTGGTGAATTACACCGTTTAAAAATCTCGGCGAGTGAATACGATGATGAGCTTTTATTATTAGTATATAATTTGGAACCTACCTAGTATTCTGTGTTATACAAACTGCTAGTAAGAAACGAGCGCATCATGAATCTAATCTAATCGTCGTCGTCGTCGTCCAACTCTTTTAAACTTGCCGTCTTGATGAACGGAAACGTCTTTTGCAAACTCTGCGCGGTTGCCGCGGCCAACGGCTTCAGGCCTCGAAACCCCAAAACGACGTTCCCTTTCCTCCCGTCCACCTCTAAACATTTCACGACGCCCCCGTACCCTTTCACTCTATCCTCGATGCTTTTCAAGTGCGCTCCGACCGCCTCTTTCGTCAACTCCGGAGGCGCCTGCCCGACGTCTCCGCTCACGTTGATTATCTCCTTAAACGCCTTCTCGCCAAAAGTTTTCCTTAACGCGGATTCCACGCCGCCTTTCATCGTCGCTTGCGAACTCGCGCACGACGCGCACGCGCCTAACAACCGTACCGCGACGATCCCGTCTTCCTCGGAAACCGCGACCACTTCGATGTTTCCGCCGTCGTTGATCACGTACGGCCGGATTTCCTCCAACGCTTCGTCGACAGTTTCTTTGGTCAGTCTCGGATATCTTCTGTTTTCTTCTTCTTCTTCTTCTTCGTCGTCTGAGCGCACTTTGCCTTTCCTCGTCATGGCATCTGCCACGTCTTGAAACGGAGACACCACGATGGTATTCTTCGTATCGCCTTTCCTCTTTTCGCCGCCTGACTCGTCTTTCTCCTCTCCCGTCGTCTGAATCTGACTCGTCGTCTTCGCCGCTCGAATAGAAACACCAACACCATGCCGTTGGTGGCGGTGTTGGCGGCGTCCAACACTTCCGCCTCCTTGTCTCCTCAATCTTTTGTCGTCGTTGCACTCGTAACAACACCGTTTCAACGCCAAAAAATGACCACCCGCACTGCTACTTTTAATACCTCTCGTAATCATCGTCATCGTTCTCGTCAAAGTCGTCCCATAATCTGTCGTCGTCGTTGTTTTAATGCCGCACTAATGGCAATAGATGCATGCCCTTCCAAGAGGGAAAAGGAAGCTTTATAAATGAAAACGGTGTCGTGGCTAACACTGAGAATACCCTAAATAGAGGTGTGAGATTGTTAATTTTGCATTATACCTAATTGTTAAATGAACATCTTCTCTCAATCTGTCGTTCATACCACGTGAAATCCAACGCTTCATATCAGCACAGCGCATTTAAGCCACGTTGGGCGCCAATAGTATTGCGGTTAGTAATAACGTGAGAAGTCGGCGTGATGACAGGTTTTCTTTTTGCTTTTTGTATGTGTGTTTCTCTCGATTTCA
>Ga0115000_10001922_pt1 | contig 18125 bp, 23 predicted proteins | sample ArcticOcean_MG_C_6_FD_89690 | JGI IMG/M metagenome (GOLD analysis project Ga0115000, IMG submission 89690) | Marine microbial communities from western Arctic Ocean - ArcticOcean_MG_CB8_128 | ecosystem: Environmental > Aquatic > Marine > Oceanic | place: Arctic Ocean: Canada Basin | collected...
AAGAGGCAAAGGTGGCTGGGGAGGACCTTTAGAGATAAAACCAACAGACGAGAGAAAATATATCGTTTGTATCACTGGTGGAGGCATACATCCTGTTGCACAAAAAATTGCCGATATGACAGGTGCAGAAGCTTTTGATGGCTTCAAATCATCCCCTGAAGGTGGTTTTAAAGCCATGGCATGTGCTGTAATTGATTGTGGAGGAACTGCAAGAATTGGGGTCTATCCAATGAAAGGTGTCCCAACTATAGATATTCACGACACTTCACCTGCTGGTCCATTAGCTCAATTCATAAGAGAAGAAAACTTTGTTTCAGGAGTATCAGAAGAACAGATTACCGAAATATAGTGGCTATATACTCTTCAAAAATAGTAAAAATTGGAGATCAAGCACACTTATTTTTAGAAGAGGGGATTGTTGTTTTTTTTGGAGATAATGCTCCTGAAGAACTTCAAGATGTAGCCGTCGTTCATGAACTACAAGAGGTAGTCGGAGAAATTGTGGTGGGAACAAAAATAAATTTATCTGAAGAAGAACTAATAGTTACAGCTGTTGGACCCGTAGCAAATGAAAATTTTCTTAATTTAGGACACCTTGTTTTAAGGTTGGACTCAGCAATAGAAGCAGCATTACCGGGTGATGTTAGCTGTAGCTATACAAATGTACCTGAAATAAAAATAGATGACAGGATAGAGATTAATTAAATGAATTTTACAAAAGAACTTATTAAGAGACAAAAAGAACTTGGTAGACCTGTTCGTATTGGGCTTGCAGGTGCTGGGCAAATGGGTTCTGGTTTAGCTGCGCAAATTGGTCGTATACCTGGCATGGAATTAGTTGCTTGTGCAGATATAGATGAAAAAAGGGCAGAAAATGCCTTACGGCTTGCTGGCATTACAAGTATTGGTCATGATAAAGATGCAAGCACCTCCATCTCAAATGGTCATGGTGGAATTGTAAGCAATGCAAAAGACCTGGCAGAACTCCCCATAGACATTGTTTTTGAAGCCACAGGGGTTCCTTGGGTAGGTGCAGAGGTTGCTTCAAACTGTATAGAGGCAGGAAAGCATATCTTGATGTTAAATGTTGAAACTGATGTAACAATAGGACTTTACCTTGCCCAACAAGCAAAAGAAAAAGGAATTGTTTATAGCGTTGCAAATGGTGATGAGCCTGTTGCTTGTAAAGAGCTATACGACTTCTCTGTTGATATTGGCTTTGAAGTGGTATGTATTGGGAAGGGTAAGAATAACCCATTAGATCAAACTGCTACACCCGAATCTTTAAAAGATAGAGCTATGCAGAAAAATATGAATCCAAAAATGCTCGCAAGCTTTGTAGATGGAAGTAAAACTATGATCGAGATGACAGCCTTATCAAATGGTATAGGTATGCCTTTGGACAAAGTGGGAATGAACGGTCCTATCAGCGAAGTCTCAGAATTAAACAAAAATTTAATACCCGAATCAGATGGAGGGGTTTTAAAAGAATCAGGAAGAGTTGACTTTGCCTTCGGACCAGCACCAGGTGTCTTTTCAATTGTCACAACTGACAACCCAACAATTATAGAAGAGATGGAGTATCTCTCAATGGGAGAGGGGCCTTATTACACTCTCTACAGGCCCTATCACCTTGCCTCTGTTGAAGCTCCTCGTAGTGTTGGAATGGCAATAATAAATAATGAACCCGGACTTCAGCCAACAACATGGATATCAGAAGTCATAGGCCATGCAAAAAAAGATTTGAAACCGGGAGATAAGATTGATGGCATTGGAGGTTTCTCTTCTTATGGGGTTGCTTATCCTTATTCGGAAACTGAAGGATTAGCTCCTCTTGGTTTAATCGAAGGAGCAACAGTAGTTGGTGAAATAAAACAAGGTGAGCCAATTCCAAGAGACTCTATTGAGTTACCAGATAATTTAATAAACAACTTACGTAATAAACAAAATAATTAAAAAGGTTCATGTGAATAAAGAAAATAAATTAGAACTTTATAGAATGATGCTTCTCATACGTTTATTTGAAGAAGCTTTAGAAGAAATGTTCTCTAGAGGTTTACTACATGGAACAATGCATTTATCTATTGGACAGGAAGCTACGGCAACCGGGGCTTGCCTTGCTCTCGAGAGAGAAGATTTAATTACTTCAACGCATAGAGGACATGGTCACTGTTTAGCAAAAGGTGCAGACCCTTATAAGATGTTTGCCGAATTACTTGGAAGGGAAGACGGCTATTGTCGTGGAAGAGGTGGCTCTATGCATATTGCAGATTTATCAAATGGAAATTTAGGAGCAAATGGAATTGTAGCTGGAAGCTTAACAATTTCTGTTGGTGCAGCTTTATCACTCAAGATACAAAAACTAGATAATATTGTTCTTTGTTTTTTTGGTGATGGAGCGGTTAACGAAGGTTCCTTTCATGAGGCATTAAACCTGGCATCTTTATGGGAGTTACCTGTTCTATTTGTTTGTGAGAATAATCAGTATGGCATGTCCATGGCATCAGAGAATGCTGTTGCCGGTGGGTCAATAGCTCAAAGAGCCGAGTCTTATGGTATCAAAAGTATTTCTATTGATGGAAACGATGTAGAAGAGGTCTACAACTCAGTTTTAGAATTTAAAGAAACAATAAAAAGTTCTGGAAAACCTATGTTTATTGAATCTGTGACATACAGATATAGAGGACATTCTAAGTCTGACCGTAACCTTTATAGGACATCAGAGGAAATTGAATTCTGGAAAGAGGAGAAAGATCCTTTAAAACGATTTATCGGAAAGCTAACTGAAGAAGATGTAGAAATAGAAACATTAAAAGAGATTGAAGCACAGGTAAGAGAAGTAATTAGAGACTCTGTAAAAAAAGCACTCCAGTCTCCTGAAAGTCCTAAAACTAACCTGGAGGAAGACTCTTATGCCTGAAATTACAACTGGTCAAGCAATAAAAGAGGCACTTTCCCTGTGTCTTGATAGCAATAACACCACATTCATTGCAGGTGAAGATATTGGCGTATATGGCGGAGCTTTTGGTGTTACTGATGGATTATTAGAAAAATATGGTGAAGAGAGAATAAAAGATACACCAATTTCAGAAGATGTTATAGCTGGATTAGCCGTGGGTGCAGCAATTACAGGTTCAAAACCAATTGTCGAAATGCAATTTAGCGATTTCATTGTTAATGCGATGGATCCAATTGTCAACCAAGCTGCAAAATTACATTTTATGTATGGTGGTGCAGTGAACGTTCCGATGATTGTCAGGGGGGCAAGCGGGGCAGGAACTGGTGCCGCCGCTCAACATAGCCAATCTCTGGAGTCATGGTTTTGTCATGTACCTGGTTTAAAAGTAGTGACTCCATCAAATCCACAAAATGCATATGATTTGCTCCTTGCTTCATTCGTTGATCCTAATCCGATAATTTTCATGGAACATAAGTTAATTTATAAACTGAAATCCGAAGTCACATTGGGACCCCTACCCAAAGATTCCTCCAAGCTTGGAAAATCAAAAGTTGTTCTGGAAGGAAAGGATATCACAATTGCCTCATACTCAAATATGGTAAACACAGTTTTGAATGCTGTTAAAGATGACTCTCTTAAGGACTACTCCATAGAAGTAATTGACTTATTAACACTTTCTCCTCTCGATACAGAAACAGTAATTACTTCTGTGGAAAATACTCATAAACTTTTAATGTGCCAAGAGGCACCAGGCAGTAGCTCTATCGGTGCAACTTTAATTTCAGAAGTAGTCTCCTCTCGTGCGTTTAATTCTTTGAATAAACCACCAACACTTTTGGCAGGACTACATAGTCCTATGCCTTCCGCTAAACATTTAGAGACAGCAGTAATTCCTCAGGAAGAGGATATTGTAATGAAAATAAAGGAGATGATCGATAATGAGTAATGAAAATATTATTTTACCTGCAATGTCTGATCAAATGACAGAAGCAGAGCTTTTAACCTGGAAAATAAGTGTGGGAGATGAAGTAAAAAAAGGTGATGTTATAGCTGAAATTGCTACAGATAAAGTAGATATGGATCTAGACAGTCCTTATGATGGAAAAATAATAAAACTTAACGTAGAAGAAGGCTCAATGGTCAATGTTGGAGAGACACTTGCAGAGATAGAGGTTGAAGGCGAAAGTCTACTCGGTTCACTATTTGACTAACAGCTGCTGTTATAATCTAAAGTTATCGATTCTTCAGAATCTTTTTTAATCAACACTCCAGTAAGGTAATTACAACTATCGTCAATAATAATATTTGTTCTGACCACTAAATCACAGGTGTATTCTGTAAGTGCAGGATATTTTTCAGAATAAAAATTTAAACACTCAATGACCACTTTTTCTGAGTTCTCTTTCTCTTTTTGGTTTATAGATATGAATAATTTATTTTCTTCTAAGATAACTTCACTAGAAGTTTCTTGAAAAACTTCACCTTGTACTTTATTAAATACTCCAGAAGTTCCTGTAACTAAAGAACCTGTTGCACCAAGAGATAGTAAAGCTAAAAAAGCTAATAAAATCAATGAAATTGCAGTATTTTTCAAGAAACCTCTTTTTCTAATATTAATGTTTTATTAACTAATAATTACATAAAAATGATGGTAAACGATTAATTTAGTTACATATTTAATTTTAGGTTAACAAAAGTCAAACAGAAACACCAAAAAGTACTTTTATACTGAGATTGTTGAAAATCAACACAAACGATCGAGGGAGATTGTAATATGAAAGAATCCATACAACGCGTTGGCGGTGCTATGTCCGGAATGGTTATTCCTAACATTGGTGCTTTCATTGCTTGGGGTCTAATTACAGCACTTTATATTCCAACTGGTTGGCTACCAAATGAAAATTTGAGCCAAATGGTTGGTCCTATGATACTTACTCTTCTTCCACTTCTGTTAGGTTATACAGGTGGAAAAATGGTTCATGGTCATAGAGGTGGTGTGATTGGTACGATAGTAGTAACAGCAATAATTGTTGCGACTTCTACGCCGCAGTTCCTAGGTGCTATGGCCATTGGTCCAGCAGCAGCTTGGATACTAAAGCAAATAGATAGTAGGTTACAAGATAATATACCAGAAGGTTTTGAGATGTTATATGATAACTTCTCACTTGGTATTTTAGGTTGGGGTCTTGCTGTTCTAGCTTTTAACATTATCAGTCCAATACTTGAAGCAATTACAAATGCATTAGGAAATGGTGCAGCAGCGTTAGTAGACAGTGGTCTAGTTCCGTTAGCTGACATTCCTATTGAAGTTGCAAAGGTATTGTTCTTAAACAATGCTGTAAACCAAGGTGTGCTAACACCTCTTGGAGCAGCTGAGTCAGCAGAAACTGGTCAATCAATTTTCTTTTTGCTAGAAACTAACCCAGGTCCAGGACTTGGTTTACTTCTTGCATATTGGTTTGCTGGTACAGGAATGTGGAAAGAATCCGCACCTGGCTCAATAATTATCCATTTCTTTGGAGGAATTCACGAAATCTATTTCCCATATGTTCTTGGTCATCCAATTATGATCATTGCAATGTGGGCTGGTGGAATTTCAGCTGACCTTTGGTTCGTCGCAACCGGAGCAGGCCTTGTAGGACCTCCATCGCCAGGAAGTATTTTTGCATACGTTGCAATGCTTCCAAAAGGTGGGGCGTTCGCAGTCTTAGGAGGAGTAGCAATAGCTACAGCAGCATCTGCTGTAGTCGGAGTTATTTTACTAAGAGCACGTCCAATCGTAGAGACAGACGCGGGTGTAGAAGCTACTATCGAAAGCAACATACCTACTGTCTAACAAAAACTAATAAGTTATAATTGACTTGGGATGTAAAAGTCCCAGGTCAATTTTTTTGGAGGAAAAATGAATTCAATACAAGCATCAGAAGTAAAAAAAATATGCTTAGCCTGTGAAGCAGGGGCTGGTTCAAGTTTGATGGTTAAAAATGGTTTAATCAAAAAAGCAAAAAAAGCAGGCTTAGAGGTAGAAATTGTTCATGCTCCAGCAACCCAGATACCAAGTGATTCAGATATAGTTGTTTGTCATACTGGACTTTCTGGAGCGGCTAAAGCTGCAGCACCTGAAAATGCTGTAATCATTCAATTTACAATGTTTATGAATGATCCGTCACTAAAAAAGCTTATCTTAGATTTATCAGAGGGTAATGAAATCTCCTCTTCATGAATCAAAATGAAGTTTTAATTATAGAGTCTATACTTACTGAACAATCTTTTTCATCAAGAGAAGAAGCCACAATTATGGCTGGTGAAATTCTTTTTAAAAATGGTTATGTTGAGAAAGAATACATTCACTCAATGCTCGAAAAGAATGAGAAACATCCTTATGCCACATATGTCGGTAATGGGTTAGCAATTCCTCATGGAATGGCAGATGGATCTAAGTTTGTAATGCACACAGGAATAAGTGTTATTCAAGTCCCTGAAGGTATTCTTTGGAATGAAGAGATGGCTTATTTCATTGTTGGTATTGCAGCTAATTCAGATGACCATATGGGTGTAATGTCTGCATTATCAGATGCATTGGAAGATGAGGAAGACGCTGAGAAACTTTGTAAAGAGACTTCAGCTGAAAATATTTATAATCTACTATCAGTGAACCTATGAAACTAGCTGTTCACTTTGGAGCTGGAAATATCGGAAGAGGTTTTATCGTTCCAATATTACAGAGTAATAATTATAAAGTAATATTTGTTGACGTTAACACAGATCTCATTAAGCAAATTAATGACGAAGGTCACTATAAAGTAAAGTCCATAAACATAGATGGAATTACTAAAGAAGAAGTAGAAGACATAGAGGCTATCAATCTAAATGATACTGAGTATTTAAATAAAATTCTTCTAAAGGCTGATATTGTAACAACTTCCGTTGGACCCAAATTTGTAGAAGGAGTTTATGAAAAGGTAGCAACACTCAATAATAAAAAACATCAAATATTTATAGCTTTTGAAAATATGTACAAGGCATCGAGTAGTGCTAGCTTTAAAATTGAATCTCAGAATGAAAATCTAAAAATTATTGATGCAGTAGTTGATAAAATTGTGCCTCCTCAAACTGCAACATCACTAGATGTGATAGTAGAAACATATGGTTCAATTATTTTAGATGAATCTGTAGCATTGAGACCACTAGAAACATCAGAAATTGTTTCTTATAAAAATTACGAAAATGAATTTTATAAAAAACTTTGGCTTTTAAACGGACTCCATTTACAACTTGCTTATTACGGCCTTTCTAATGGTCACACCTATATTGATGAAGTTATTTTAAGTTCGAAAGGTAGACTCTTTGCTGAGAAAGCAATTTCCAGCCTTGCTGAAGCATATATGTTATTTTCAGAATCTAATGAAGATTTAGATGATTTTAGCCAAACAATTATTAAAAGATTTTCTCTATCCGATATTAAAGATAAGGTAATTAGGGTTGCAAGAAATCCTGAGATTAAATTTGCAAAAGGGGAGAGATTTGAATATCCCCTTCGACTACTCATTACTAACAATAAAAATATCGACACGTTTAAAAAGGTATTTGATACCATCTTTGAAGATGACTTTAATGAAGTAGAAGGATTCAGTAGTTTTAAAAATGCAATATTAAGTAAAGGTAAATCTAGAACCTATACTGAATATTGGAAAGTAAATACAAATGCTAAAAAATACATCAAAGAATTAGGAGTCTAATTGCTAAAAAAAGAATTAGTAATTAAAGATGATGTAGGCTTACATGCACGTCCAGCGAGTTTATTTGTTAAGCTTGCTCAAGAATTTAACGGAACTGTCAAAGTTATTTTTGACAGGACCAATCCTAGAAATGGTAAAGTTGAAACACTAGAAAAAGATGGGAAAAGCATGATAGGAATTCTAAGTCTGGGTATTGGAAGAGACAAGCCCTTTACTTTAATCCTGGATGGTGAAGATGAAGAATCCTATCTTTTAAAATTTGAAGAATTGATAGCTAGTTATGAGTAACACACTTTTAGAAGCTCTGCTACTTTCCTCAAAAGTTACAGCATCTGAAATCTGTGATGCTACGTATGAATCTTTACCAGTAGTAATTGCAGAGTCGACAAAAGATTTGGATGACGCATTTAAGAAACTAGAAGTAGCTGGTGGACATGGTTACATAGCTACATGGAGAAAGAATTTATTTACATTTAATACAAAATTGCTTTCAAAAAGATGTGGGCTAATTGATGAAAATGGAAATTTATTAAAAGCTGCAAGAGTTCCTAAAAATTAAGCCTTATTTTTGTAATTGTAAAACTGTAATCTTATTATCTGAATTGTATACATCGCAGCTATTGTTACTCCAATTTTAAGTAATTCACGCATCCACCATAGATTCTGCGGAATATCCATTCCACCACCTATAGAGCCCCCTATCAGGCCCCCAATAAGACCTGAAGATATAAGTAAGAGATAGTCTCTACTATTAGCTCTTTTTAAAAATAGAGATGCTATTAGACCATAAACTAACCATCCTCCAAGAAGTGGGATAAGGGCATATAATTCTCTCATACTTTAACTTTAGTAGATTTTTTTTTGTTTATTTCTTAGCTATTTTTTTAACAACAACAGATTCTATTCTCCTGTTATCAAGTTCTACAACAGTAATCTCAAGTCCATTTATTGTAATTTTTTCACCCTCTGTTGGTAGTTGTTCACTATGGCTTAAATATAGTCCACCAACAGTTGCTACATCTTTATCATTTTCTTCAAGACCAAAAAATTCTTCAAAATCATCTATATCAGTTTTACCATCAATTCGCCATTGACCTGGACCAAGTCTTCTTATTCCAGAAAATCTTTGATCATGTTCATCTGGAAGATCACCAACGAACTCAGAAAGAACGTCCTTTATTGTAATAACACCTTCAATACCACCATTTTCATCAATCACACAAGCAAAGCTAGATTTGTTTTCTCTCAAGATATTCAATGCTGATAAAACTGTCGTGTATTCAGGAAGATAGATTGCATCTTTTATTAAATTTTCAATCTCAATACTTTCTGTTGGGGTATTAAAATTTATTAAATCTTTTACATAGACTACACCAAAAGTATCATCTAAAGATTCAGTTTTAGAAACAGGAACTCTAGAAATTCTTTTTTCATCAACAATTTCAGTTATAGCTTTCATTGAGAGAGGAAGAGATACAAATAGCACATCAACACGAGGAGTCATTATTTCCTTAATAGGTCTATCTGAAAATTCTAAAAGAGAGTCTATAATTTCTCTTTCTGCAGGAAGAATTTGACCCTCTTGTTCTCCAAGGGCAGTTAAGGCTTGAATATCAGCTTCAGTAATTTCTCCATCACCATCTATATCCCCGGGACTATTTGACGCATATCTATTAATAGAGGTTGTTATTAAATTTGTAAAAGGTGCAAAAATCCTTGCAAGGTAATCAATTAATATTGAAGTCCTAGAAATAAACTCAATAGGTTTTCTTGTTGCGAGAGTTTTAGGTGTTACTTCACCAAAAATTAATACAAGAACAGTAATAAACAGTGTTGCCAAGATACTTCCTGTTCTTTCTCCAAAACGTCTTACAAAAAGAATTGTTGCTAACGATGCCATTAAAATATTAACAAAGTTATTAGCAACTAAAATCCCACCTATAGTTTTTTCAATATCATCTTTTGCTCTTTTTATTCTTTTATTCTTCTTAGAATCATCAAGTTGGTGTATTTTTTCCCTAGGTACAGATGTTATAGCTGTCTCAGAGCCAGAAAGAAGGGCAGAAAACACTAAACAGACAAAAATTAGTATATAAAGAATGATTTCAAAGTTTGTACTCAATTTGTAATATTGATTCTAAAGCATCTTTGTACAAATTGAAGCATTTTTTTTTATTTCCCTCACAGTTTATGGTTTTAAAATATTCAAACTAACATTTCGGTATATTGAACAATTTAAAAAAATTAGACAAAAGAGAAGTAAGAGCCTGGCAAAAATTTGATAAAGTTCATATAGATTTGCTTAAAGCGGGGGTAGAACTATTAAGTGAAAAACCAATGTCAAGTTTAACTTTAAATGGACTAGGCAAGTACACCGATGTCTCTAGAACTAGCATTTATAACCATTTTAACAGCAGTAAAGAGCAATTCTATTACGACCTAATAGTTTATTTAAGAAATACATTGCTCGATGAATTTACAAAAAATGCACCAAGTAATCCTAAAGAAAAAATTAAGTTTTTATTTGAAGTGTATCTTAAATTCATCAAAGAAAATCAGGTCTTATGTTTAAATGTTTATGCACAGTATTTTATTGTCAATCACAAAGCAAGATATAAGCTTTTTAAAAATCAAGTGATTACATCTTTATTGAGAGAGATAGGGATTGATGATGAAGAAACTGTAGGAAAAATTTCATTTGATTTCGCTATGTTGTTGAATAGATTTTTTACATACAATTTATCAAATATAGAATTTAGTACTTTAGAAAAAGATTTTTTTCACAAATTAGAAAATTTAATTAACTCTTAAAAACTTTGTTTATTGAATTGCTTGTCACTGGCTTTACTATAAAGAAATCAGCCCCAACCCTTTTTGATTGAAATTCATCAGCTTCTCTGTCTGCTAAAAAGATAATCTTCGAATTCTTAGTACGTTCACTTCTTTTTATTTCCCGTATGATTGAAGGCCCACCATTATTTTTAACTTGCATATCTACGAATATGTAGTCATAGGTATCATGTATTTTATTAAATTCTGGGTTTACGGTGACAGAGCTCTCAAAATCTATGTATTTTTCTATTGATTTTCTTACCCAATTATTATCAGTAATTATTAAAATCTTCACAATTTTAAAAGAATAGTACTCTGTAATTTTAAAATGGAATAAGAATGATTAATATAATTTCATCAATTGTACTTTTGGTAATTAGCGTAAGTCAGCTAAATATTTTTGAGATAGATGGTGTATTCTCTTCAGCTCATGTGCGTTCGATAGAACGACACATTGAAGAAACGCAATATACTCAAAATGACTTATTAGTGATTCAATACAGTTCTACTAAATATAGCGATCAAGCAGTAGCTGATTTCAAAAAATTAATAACAGATAAAGATTTTTTAAAAGTCATGTGGGTTGGTCCTTATTCCATTGAAATAGATTATGCAATCACAACTGGATTTGACATTCTTGGCTATGTTCCAGGAACACAAATAATTAATGTTCCATTTACAACAAAGCTAGAAGAAAAATATTGCTCATTGCATACCTGTAATATTTCAGAACAAAAAATTACTATTGTTGATGAGGAAGGTATTTTTAATGACTATTTAGTCGTTGGTTCTTTAGGAGCATTTTTAGAAAATATTAATGATTCAGATAGTTTTTCAAATGAGGTACAACTTTCTATAAAAGAGGAGACTTTTGAAGCTATTAACTTTCTAAAGCCTTCACTCATGGAGAGGTTCTATATTTCAATTTCAGAACCAATTTTTACCTATATGTTTTTTGTTTTGGGATTTGCTTTAATCGGTCTTGAGTTATTTGCAATTGGGCCAGGGATAATGGCCTTCATAGGAGGATTATTAGTTCTGATTTCCTCTCTACCGTTTCAAGAATTTGGTATTAACTATTTCGGAATTGGAATATTTTTAGTCGCTTACCTCATATATTTAAAAATACTTTCAAGAGGGTATTTTTCAGCTTTAGGAGTTACAGCTTTTGGGATTCTTGTTCTTTCTTCCGTTGTTATGTTTAGTGATTATGTCATCAGCGTGAATAAGTTTTTATTAGGTTTGGTCTCTATTGGATTAGCCTTCTTTTATTTTATAGCTATCCCAACAGTCATCAGGTCTCGTTTAACAACTGATACAAGTGCTATGACATCTTTTGTCGGAGTCGAGGCAGTTTTTATTAAACAATTAGATGGAAATGCAGTATTAGTAAATCTAGAAAAAAATGAAATCAGGGTTGAATCTAATCCTGAAAAAAAATATGTTGAGGGTATCGCTTATAAAATACAAGAGAATGATGGAAATCTAACAATATAACCTAAAACTTCGCGAAAAAAACCCTTTGCCATTTCTGATTTTTTTAATATCGTCTATATATGTTACAAATAAATGCTTCGACCTGGCAATATGACGCACTTTGTAGGCAGCACAGTAGTAACCTCTTCTTCCCTCCAGCAACATTTGAAAAAAAAGAGGATAGACAAAAAAGAGAAGTAAAAGCAAAATCTGTATGCAACGGATGTCCTGTAAGATTTGAATGCTTAGAAGAAGCATATGAAATTTCAGAACCATTTGGCGTTTGGGGAGGAATGAATGAAGTTGAAAGAAAGAGAAATTTAGTATTAGCTAATTAGTTTCTCCCTACTTCCTTCAGAGTCTAACTTTTTTGTAATCTGCTTACTATCTAATACTTCTAATAATGGAATAGTGTATTTTCTAGAGAGTCCACTTAGAGATTTAAATTCATGGATAGTAAAAGTTTTTGGTAATTGTTCAATAATATTCAATACTTTTTCAAAATGGATATCAGTGTAAAGAATATTCTTTGAAATCCTTATTAATTTAACCTTTAAAAATAAATTTTTAACAATTTCTCGATCATACTTTTGAAGATTTATATCTGGAACCTTTAAATCCAATCCTAGTTCTTTTAATATGAGCTTAAGAACTTTTCTATCTTTATCAGTATTATCAGTATTGAACTTTATTTGATTTTCTTTTATTGAAATATTGTCAAATTCAGAGAACAAGCTTTCCACGGTATCTTCATTAATAAAGAATGTTTCATATAGATATTTTTGGATACCATGTTTGTTAATGCTTTCAGCACCAATTTTTATACTTTCATTTATGTGATTTAGATTTTTTTTATTAGTAAAAAGGTCCCCTATTTTTATCAGATTATCACCATTTTCAAAAGGTAAAAAATACACTAAATCGAATAAAGTATTGTAGGAAACCTTATTCTTTGATTTTCGTATTAAATGTTTTATAAGGCTACTGTTCTTTAGCGACATTATGAATTCGCATGCAGTAAATAAATTGTCTTCAATATCGTGCAGTACCATCTTTTCTCCCTCTGATATCGCAATAGGATTATTTAGTTCAACAACTGCATATTTCTTTTTATTTACATTAAGAAAATATATTTTTTCAACAAGTTTATTTGCAGTTCCAGCAAACAGTTTCTTCGTATTCTTTTTAGTTCCTTTAGTGTTTTCAACTTTTATTTCCATAAAGATATGATTTGATATTGGTAATACCTCATTAGATAATAAGTCACCTCTTTTGGGGAGCTTTAAGTTAGATTTTTTAAGAGATATAGCAAGCCTCTGTGAACCAACTTCTTTTGTATATCTTTTATTTATACTTTCAATTCTTTTTACCTCTAGCTTTTCACCACTTGCGGCAAAAAATAAATTATCTACTGAAAAATTTCTACCTGCGGTTCCTGTCACTATCCGACCAATCCCATCAATTAAAAAACTTCTATCAATCCAAAAAGATGAATATTCATTAGAGCATGTGGATAAAAAAGACTGAATATCTTCAATCATTGCAAATTTACTTGTCGAATTTTTATCAAATTTTAAAATTTTGTAATTTAAGTCTTTTATCGTAGAAACTTTTTCAATTAAAAACTTCTCATCACTGTTAGATTCCTTTAAGTCTAATTTTGTAAAAACAAAAATAATGTTAAGTTTTGATAACCCAATCAGTGCTTTAAAGTGTTGTTCGGATTGTGCCGACCATCCTTGTGTACTATCTATCACAAATAACACTGCGTCAGCATTTGAAAAACCAGCAATTGTATTTTTAAAGAAATCTTTATGTCCAGGTACATCAACAATGGATGTTATTTCATTTTTGTACTCATAGAAGGTGTATCCAAGGTTTATTGTTAAGCCACGGCTTTTTTCTTCAGCTAGTCTATCAGTTTCTTGTTCGGTTAAAAAATTTACTAGAGTCGATTTACCATGATCAACATGTCCAGCGGTAGCAATTACGGTCATAGGCTATTTAGAGCATCAATGATAAGATTATCATCATCGAGAAATGAAGATCTTAAGTCAAATATGAGCTTACTTTCTCTAGTTCTTGGGATTATAGGTATAACTAATTTTGTCAGAATACTCACTACTTCAGCATGCTCTGCATCATTAAGCAATATTACGGGAGACGGTATTTTTACATCAGGCATACTTCCGCCCCCAACAAGCGAAAAGTCTTCAATAATAGTGTGTTTAACAGTAAGTTTATTTGACAAAGCATGAACTCGTTTTCCTAAATCTTCCGTAGAAGCGCTAAGAAATGCCCAAAAGGGTATATTCTTTTCTTGTTTTGATAGATATAGCTCAGTAGTTTTTTGGAGTTCATAGGTTACCATCGGAGAGCAGCGGTATGTCCTGAAAAGCGGATGCTCTTTGATTTTTGTAATTATTTCCCCTGAGCCTGCAATTATTCCTGACTGAATTGATCCAAATAACTTGTCGCCTGAAAACATAACAATATCAGATCCATTTTCTAGAGATTCTTGAACACTAGTTTCTTTGTTGAAAAAAGATATATCTTGTATTTCTAAAAATTTCCTATCCACAACTAAGCCACTACCTAAATCATGAACTAACAATACATCAAATTCATCAGTGATAACTTTTAATTCTTTTATAGAGACTTCTTCGACAAATCCTGAAAGAGAAAAATTAGATCTATGAACTTTTAATACCAGAGCACTTGGATTCTCATTCAATGCTTTTGTATAGTCTTTTTGATGAGTTTTATTTGTTGTTCCAACTTCAACTAATCGTAGACCTGTTTCTTGAATGATTTCTGGAAGCCTATACGATCCTCCAATTTCAATTATTTCACCTCTTGAAATTATTACAGCATCTATATTCTTTACTTTTTTCAATGTTTGGAGAGTTAGAAACAATGAGGATGCATTATTATTTACAAAACAGACATCATCTGAATTCAGAAGCATATTCATACTTGAAGTTAGGTAATTATTACGAATACCACGTTCTTGTTTCTCTAAATCAAACTCTATGTTTGTAGAATGTCCTGTAAAAGAGATATTACTTTGTGCTCTACCAAGATTCGTATGTAGCAATGTACCAGTGCAATTGATTACTCTTTTTTGTTGACTCAAGATAAGACTATCTATTTTTTTAATATACTCATGTAAAGCCACTGTTTTGTTTGAATACTCAGTCAAAATACTTTTTGCTATGTTTAGTTGCACCCCTCTTGGTAGTTGGTTTTCATAGGAGTCTACTAGTGCGTTTACAGATATATTTTCCATAAAGCTTATTTATTCAACTCCTCAAAAGCTTTTGCAATACGACCAGTACAAGTTTCATCGATAATCGGAGGAAGAGCTTTTGTTATTTTGCTTATTAATGCATTGAGAGAAGACTTTGTTGGCGTATCTTTTTCTTGCTCAATTAGAGGTATTCCTTTATCAGCTTCGGTAGTTGTCCCTTCACTCAGTGGAATCTTCATTAGCATAGGAATTGCGAATTGTTCAGCTAGCTTCTCCCCACCACCTTCACCAAATATTTCATACCTCTTTCCTGTATTTGTCTCAAAATATGACATATTTTCTATTACTCCTAAAAGTGGGATGAAGCTTCTCTTTGCCATATCGGCAACTCTTGTAGCAACTTTCTGGGCAGTTATTTGTGGAGTTGTTACTACAATTAATTCAGCTTGAGGCAGTAACCTTCCAAGTGCCATCTGGATATCTCCAGTACCAGGAGGTAGGTCAATAATTAAGTAATCTAACTTACTCCAAGCAACATCATTTAAGAACTGTTCTAGTGCTTTACTAAGCATCAAACCACGCCACATAAGAGCTGTATCTTCATCTTCAGTTATTAAACCCGTAGATACAACTTCAAGATTCCCTTTTTTATAGGGGATGATTTTCTTATCTTCATCAGCTTCTAGACGAGCTTTAATACCTAAAAGACGAGGTATAGAAAATCCCCATATATCAGCATCTAATAGCCCAGTTTTATATCCCTGCTTTTCTAAACCTAGGGCAATATTTGTAGAGATTGTAGATTTACCAACACCACCTTTACCACTGCCGATAGCTATAACTCTTGTTTGGGGATCAATCCTTGTCTCAGGAGCATTATCTCTAGCTTTTTTTCTTGCCTTCTCCATCACTGAGCTTCTATCCTTTTTATTCATTGCAGTTACATTAATTTCTACAGTGTCAATATTCTGAATAAGAAGAAGTTTTCTTTTAATCTCAGTCTCAATTTGATTTCTCATGGGACATTCAGCGATAGTTAAGGCTAGTTTAATTACAACTGTTGAATCTTTATAAGTAATATCTTTGACCATACCTAGTTCAACAATATTTACCCCAAGTTCAGGATCAACTATCGTTGAAAGGTGTTTAAATAGAATGTCATTTTGCATCATAAAGTTATTTTAAAGTCATTATCAAAACATGTAGTTATTTATTTATTGAATAAAAAAATGTTTGGTATAATAGATTATGGATTTACAAATAAAATCATCAAGAGTAGTACTAGCAACAGATAGCGCTTTAAAAAAACTTAAAGAGTTAAAAAAAGTAGAGAGTGCAGAGGGCAGCTTTTTAAGAATGGGTGTTAAACCTGGAGGTTGTTCTGGTCTATCATATGAAATGTTTTTCGATAATGAAAAATATGAAAATGACTTCACAGAACAATATGGAGAAGTTGCTATTGTTGTAGACAGTCAAAGTGTTGATCACATTAGAGGAGCAACTCTAGACTATAAAGAGGGATTAATGGAAACAGGATTTTCTATAGATAATCCAAATGTCTCAAGAACTTGTGGTTGCGGTAACAGCTTTAGTTAAATTTATAACCAACTGAGTGTACAGTTTTAATCCACTCAGACCTTTTCTCACCAAGCTTTGCTCTTAATCGTCTGACATGAACATCAACCGTTCTTGCTCCACCAAAGTAGTCATATCCCCAAACTTTTTCTAACAATTGCTCACGAGACCATACATTTTCCTGATGTTCAATAAAAAACTTTAATAGTTCGTACTCCATGAATGTTAAATCTAATAGTTTATCTCCTGCTTTTGCCTCGTACGTTTTTAGGTTTATAACTAAGTCTTTAAATTCAATTTTTTCAGAATTAGTATCTCCGAGGAGTGAGTGAATACGAGCATTAACTTCAACAAGGCCACTTTTTGAAGAAATAATTTCGATACGTAGATTTTTTATAAGATCTACAGTCTGGTTGAAAGATTCATCATCGCAAATAATAAGTTCTGGAACTGGTTTTGATGCTGATTCTATATCGGACAAATTCTTTTTTGTTTCTCCATATTTGCTCAGAGAGGTTAATGCGATATCAATCTGGCTTTGATTTTGAATATTTTTAATAGTTAGTTTTTCTATTCCGACGTCATTAAATAACTGCAAAAAGTTTGCATGTTCTTTATCTAAATTAATGTATGCACTTATCATTTTCTTGAAACAATTATTTAATATTTAAGATATATCAATAATCAAAATAAATACTACATTGATAATTATGAAAATAAAAGCAGAATATATATGGATAGATGGACAAACTCCTACTGGTTACCTAAGGAGTAAAACAAAAATAATGGAAATAGGTACAGAACCACCTTTATGGGGTTTTGACGGTTCTAGCACAGAACAAGCAACAGGAGAACAATCTGATTGTGTTTTGAAGCCAGTTACTACCTTTAAAGATCCATTACGTGGTGGAGAAAATATATTGGTCATGTGTGAAGTATTAAATGTAGACATGACTCCACATGCCTCAAATACACGTGCAGCTTGTGCAGAGGCTTCAGAGAATTTCTCCGAGTTTGAACCGATGTTTGGGTTAGAACAAGAATATACTTTTTATGAGCAGTCGTATGATTCTTTAAAATATGGTCAGCCATTAGGATTTCCACCTTCAGGTTACCCAGCTCCTCAGGGAGGATATTACTGTGGTGTCGGTGCAGATGAGGTTTACGGTAGAGACATTTCTGAAGAACATGCAACTGCTTGTATGGAGGCTGGCTTAGAAATATCTGGTACAAATGCAGAAGTCATGCCAGGTCAGTGGGAGTTCCAAATTGGACCTGTAGGATCACCTGCGAT
>Ga0115000_10001924_pt1 | contig 18113 bp, 21 predicted proteins | sample ArcticOcean_MG_C_6_FD_89690 | JGI IMG/M metagenome (GOLD analysis project Ga0115000, IMG submission 89690) | Marine microbial communities from western Arctic Ocean - ArcticOcean_MG_CB8_128 | ecosystem: Environmental > Aquatic > Marine > Oceanic | place: Arctic Ocean: Canada Basin | collected...
CAAAATGAAAGAGGATCTTTCGGTGATCAATTAAGTCTTTTGTTAGACAACAGTGTTTCTAGTGAAGACGCTGTCAATTATTTAAAAGAAACACTTTTAGAAATTAAGAAAAAAGCAGGTGGTTTAGATAAGTCTATTAAAGATCCATATAAATCATTTAAAGTTAAATTAAATGATGTAATTAAAAAGAACAAGAATAATGACAAAACTTTAAGTTCAATTTTAGATTTCTCTAATAGTGGCGACCGTGATTTTTTTATACAGATGTTAAAAGACCCAGATTTTCCAGAAGCAAAAATGTTTTTAAAACAAACATTAAGAAACAAGTACAAGAATATGTTAGAGTTGGATGACGCAGGTAATTTAATTCCTATGTCGCCTAAAGCACACGATGCTTTTCTAAAAGCTAATAAAAATAGTATGGATGATTTGTTTGGTCCAGAAGAATTAAAAGAATTCGCAGACGCAAGAGTATATGGTAGACAACTTGACAATAGAGTTAAAAGAAAAGAGCGTCAAATAAGTGAACTACGCAGAGAACCTTGGGGCGGTAATACTGACCCAGAATATATTTTCCGTGAAACATGGACCAGCCAAAAAGAAGGTATAACCAGAACTAGAAAAGTTAGAGAAATCGTAGGAGATAATTCGGATTTATCTGATGAGTATAGGCTATTAATTCTTAACGATATAAAAGAACAGACAGGTGATTTTTCAGGTAAAGGTATTTTAAAATATGTAGACGAGTATGGGGCAATGATGGATGAGTGGTTCCCTAAACAATTCAAAAAAGATTTAAAAACTTATGGTAAGTTAATTGATGACTTACAAGTAAGTCCTGGTACAGTAAAAAATCCAGCATTATTAGTTGAATTAATTAACAAAGCAGCAAGAGTTTATGTAGGTTTTTTTACTGCTCCAGGTAGAGCATTAAGTGCTACTAAACAATTGTTGCAAGTATATAACGATAAAGCGTGGGTGGATATATTACTTAACCCAGAGCAACTAGCTACCGACATTGGTAGAAGAAAATTACTTAACAGTAGAACAGCAAGAGCTTTTGCTCGTGCTGGAGGAAGAGAAGCTGGCAGAGAAGAAGCACCAACAGAAGGTAACATCCCTGTAGTAAACGAAGGCGTAACTGAAAAAAGAAACAGCATAAGTGAAGAAGATTATAATTCAATATTTAATATGGAAGATCTTAAATTGAACAGGGGCGGTAGCCCATTAATAGAATTAAAGTATAATTACTGATATGAGTATCTACGATAGAGTAAATAACCAATCCTTAATGCGTATGCAAGAAGGTGGTCAACCAATGACTCGTGAACAAGCAGCAGAAATGTTAATGGCTGCAAAAGAAGGTCTACCTTTTATTCCTGGATATGGAGATTTTACTACTAACCAAGTAAATTTAGGTGGTGGACTAGGGGCTATTCCTGGTCTACAACTGGACTATAGTGGTGTATTAGAAACTCTTAAGAACCAACAGTTTGGTATACCTACTGTGTTCACAGATCCAGTAGTAGATGAAGTAGTAGTAAATGAAGTAGCAGATGAAGCTCCAGTCATGCCTGCTGCTCCTGTTAAAGACCCAGTTGTAGAAGTTGTGAGTGAAGAAGTAGCTGATGAAATAGTAGCAGACCCAGTAGCAGACCCAGTTGTAGTAGCACCCCCAGTAGTGCCAGAAGCAGGTATAGGTACTTTACCTCAAGTAGTTCTTCCACCAGCGGATGCGGAAGATATGGATTTAATTACAGGTACAGACGCACCACTTACGGAAGAAGAAATAGTTAACGTTGCTACTCCAACTATGACCCCAACTACAGGCAATGATATCGCTGCTTTAAACCAACAATACAACGATACGTTTTTAAAATTCTTAGTTCAAGATCCAGTTAACACACAAGCTGGTCAACCTGTGTATGGTCCTGGTGGTAATCAAGGTGTTCAAGGTGAACAGTCTGGGTTAATTGGGGGGGAAAGTATAAACCGTTACGCTCAAAACCCTAACTCAAGTTACATGTCTCCTGGAATTACAGGTACAGGTGCAGGCGGTGCTTCAATGCAGGATATGTTTAACAACTACGGTAATTACCAACAAACTTACTCAACTCCTGCGGATGTTCAATTTCAAATGGATAGTATTTTTGGGAATGGGTTTACAAATAATAATAATATTAATAATCAAAATTTTAATAACCCTTATGAGCAGTACGGTAACTTACAGTTCCCTGTCTTTGGTTCAGGTGTCACGTCTCTTGTGCCACAAGACGCTATTGACAATATGTATCGCTAATTTATATTAACCAGTCTGTTATACGTTCTTCTCCTAGAACTAAACTCGCGATAGATTGTTTCTTCCTTAACGCTTTTACTATCTTTTCATCTACTGTTTTATCACAAACAATATCTATGTAGGTAACTTTGTTTACTTGACCTATACGATGAGCACGGTCTTCAGATTGTAAACGTTTTTCTAAATCGTAGTTATTACTGTAATATACTACGGTACTGGCAGCAGTCAAGGTTATTCCGTACCCACCAGTCTGAGTATTACCTACAAAAAATCTTAAAGGACTATCTAGGTTTTGAAAGTCTTCAATTACTTGCTCACGTTCAGATTGTTCTACTCCACCATAGTAAGTTCCTACAGAATTATTACCGTAAATTTCTTTTAAAGTTTTTTCTATACGTTGTATGTCGTATCTATAGTTAGCCCAGATAATCATCTTTCCATCTGTTTCTTCTATAATAGAGAGCAATTCAGGGAGTCTCTGTGAAGCTATCTCGGTAGTTATGCCGTCGTCGGTTACTGTGAATCCACATGAAATTTGATGTAAACGTATGATTTGCGTTATGACATGGTTGATGGTTACTGTCTTAGTATTTTTTAATTGCGTGACAGAAAACCTTTGTAATTCTCTATATGCTTTGACTTGATCTGGTGTCATTTGTATTTCTCTACGCATATATACTTTTTCTGGTAGGTCTAAACAATCTTTCTTTAAAACTCTATGACTAAATTTTTCTAAAGTTTCATTTAATTCTTCTAAGTTTTTATATCCTGCTACAAACTTGAACGTTCTACCTTGTCCACGTTTTTCTACTAAGTCTGCGTACCTTGCACGGAAAGAATAAAAACTACTGAAGCCTAAAACTGCTGGATCTAAAAACATACACTGACTATATAAATCTAATGGGCTTTTAGTTATAGGTGAACCTGTCAAGATTCTTCTATAGTGGGCATACTTACCTAGCCTTACACAACTGGCTGTGCGTTTAGCCTCTGGGTTTTTAATTGTTGTACTTTCGTCTATTATAAACATAGTCTTATTATGTTGAATAAACTTACTGGCATACTGACAACCTTTTTTAGTACTAAAAGCATCAATATTCATAACAAGTATTTTTAATTTGAAATCAAACTCAAATAGCTTTTCCATTTCTTTTTCAAACTTTTTAGTATGGCTACTCTGCCACTTAACTATGTCGTGTGTAACATGGTCAGGCATATGAATCGGTATTTCTTTAGCTATCCAATTATTATACACACCTTTAGGTGCCACTATCAAAACGTTATATATTTTTGATTGCCCATATAAATAAACAAAGTTATCTATAACTACTTTTGATTTACCACAACCCATCTCCATAAAAAGAGCATACTCTTCTTTATCACAAGACTCAGTAAGTGCCTGCAGTTGATGATCGTAAGGATCTGTCTTAAATATAAATTCTGTCATTTGTCTCGTTTCTTATATATAACTATAAGCTACTTCTACTTTATTCTAAAATACTTATTACGTGTTTTATGCCAATAGGTATCTAATAGCTTTTGCTAATAGGTGGTCAAGCCTTTAAATATATAGACTTACAAAATCCCTATTACCGCTATTAGCTAATCGTATGGTTTTTAATATTTTTACTTACTTAAATTCCATGCCTATATATAGTAATAGGTAGTTTAATAACATAGGGCTTTATTTTTTTAGGCATCAGGCGTATAGTTAATTTACTTAATTACTTAATAGGTAATTAATTATTCATAGTTATCTCCCGTGAATATAGGGCTACCCTTAAAAGTAGCCCGACTTTAAGAGACAAGAAACAAGAATGACAGTATATGTAGTACAAAAGCCAAGTGCGAATAAGAATATTCTTTCTGCTGCGAAGTATGGAGAGTTTGAATTTATACTAGGTGATTTCCCTGACTTAATGTTCAGCCCTGGACCGACTGTTAGTATGGTTCGTAAAAAACTTAAAGATTTTTCCGATGATGACTATCTATTATTAATAGGTGATCCTGCCGCAATAGGTATTTGTGTACATTATGCTTTACATTATAACACAGGTAAGGCTAAATTATTAAAGTGGGATAACCGAGAGCATATATATTACTGCGTGGAGGTAACAACAAATGTTTGAACCAGAAGATAAGCCGATAGGAGACGCTAGTTTAAAAGCGTTAACAGATAAGTCTAACGAACTTGAAGAAGTACTCTTTAAAGTAGGTGAGATAGAACAACAATTAGGTGAGTTAAAAGCTAAGTCTAGAGAGATAAGCGAAACAACTATACCTAGTATGTTAAGTGAACTAGGACTAAGTGAAATAACCTTAATAAACGGTAGTAAAGTTAGCACGTCTGCTTACTACTCAGCACGTATCACCGATGAGAATCGTGAGGAAGCGTTTGCTTGGTTAGATGAAAATGGTTTTAGTGATATTATAAAAAATACAGTATCAGTAAGTTTTGGCAGGGAAGAAGACGACTCTGCGAAAAAGCTCTTAGAGACACTGGATACCGATGGGTACAAAACGGCTCAGAAAAAGCACGTTGAACCTATGACGTTGAAAGCGTTTGTAAGGGAACAAGTGGAAAAGGGTTCCGACCTGCCTTTAGAAACTTTTAATGTTTACATAGGTCAAAAAACTAAGGTAATAAAAAAATGAGTAATGAAAAAAGTGAAACCGCGATAAGCGAAAAGAAAAATACTAGTGTTGCTGTACCGTCAGCCTTTTTGGATGACGCTAATAGTGGACTAGAAACGTTAACTGCTGACGATATAACTATACCTCGTTTGAAAGTACTACAGGCTATGAGTCCTGAAGTAATGAAAAGCGATAGTAAGTATATTGAAGGTGCAAGTGCAGGTGATATTATTAATACTGTCACCAGTAAATTGTACACAGACGATGAACCATTGGTAGTTTTACCTGTGGCTTATAAGCGTTTGTTTTTAGAATGGGGTCCGAGAGAGTCTGGTGGTGGGTTAGTAGCTCAGCATGAGGATTCAAGTATCCTATCTAAAACTAGTAAAGATAATATGGGTAGAGATATGTTGGAGAATGGTAATTATATCCAAACTTCTGCTACTCACTTTGTATTGTCTATACATAAAGACGGTAGTTATGACACAGCGATGATTGCTATGGCTGGTACTCAGCTTAAGAAGTCTCGTACGTGGAACTCTGTTATGGCGAGTATAAAAATGAAGTCGGGAGATAAAGTATTTACCCCTGCCAGTTTTAGCCATAAGTATATTATGAAAACTAAAGCCGAGTCTAACGACCGTGGTACTTGGTTTGGTTGGAATATAACGTTAGATGGACCAATAGCAGAAAGCGAGATGTCGCTTTATCAAGCTGCGAAAGGTTTTGCTAGTACTGTAGGAGACGTGAATATTTCACAGCCTGCAGATAGCGACGCTTCAACTGAAGCACCATTCTAATCTAGGGGGCGAAAGCCCCCTTCTTTTTCTAGGAGAGTTTTTTGGAACTTGCAGAACAGTTAAGTTTATTATTCGAAGGTTCAAAACGAGCTCACGGTACTTTTAACATAAACAGTGAAAACAATGGTCAAAAGCAACAAGGCGTTGCTAAAACTATAAAAACAATTGGAGCCAATTTAGATAATTGGAAGTCACATTTAGAAGGCAACATTGGGTTAGGTATAATACCAATCAATGAAGACAATCAAGTTAAGTGGGGAGTAGTAGACGTAGATACTTACCCTTTAGATTTACCCGAGTTAGTTAAGAAAGTAGAATCATTTAAGATACCATTAGTAGTCTGTAGATCAAAAAGTGGAGGAGCACACATCTTTTGTTTCACTACTGATTGGGTTAGTGCAGGAGATATGCAAGATAAGTTAAGAGAACTTGCTGCAGGTCTAGGTTACGGTGGTGTAGAAATATTCCCAAAACAAAGAGAGGTACTAGTAGACCGAGGAGACATAGGTAGTTGGTTAAACATGCCTTACTTTGGTGGCACTACTTCTGTTAGGTATGCCTTTAATACAAAAGGAGAAGCTCTAAGTCCAGAAGATTTCATAGCTTTTGCTAGTAGCCGTAAGGTAACTGGTGAAGAGTTATTAGAACTTTCTGTACCTGAGTTAGAGGAGATGGAAGGTGGACCACCGTGTTTAAAAACTTTATTAAAGCAAGGCTTTCCTGAAGGTACACGTAACAATGGGTTGTTTAATGTAGGTGTGTATTTAAAACAAGCCTCACCAGACCAGTGGCAAACTGAAATAGAAGGGTACAACCGTAAGTTTCTTCAACCTCCGCTACCTGCTAAAGAAGTATTGACTTTAATTAGTACACTAGATAAAAAAGAGTATAACTATAAGTGTAATGACGAACCTATACGTTCGTATTGTGATGTACAGAAGTGTCGTACTTGTAAGTTTGGGGTAGGTAAAGGTAATACTGCTCCTACATTTTCTAGCCTAGCTAAACTAGACTCTAAACCACCCTTATGGTTTTTATCTATAGACGATAAACGCTTAGAGTTAACTACTGAAGAGCTACAAAATCAAACTAAGTTTCAACGTAGTTGTATGGAGACTTTAAATATTATGCCCCCTAGGACTAATGAACGTGCATGGCAAGCACAGATTCAAGCTCTAATGGATAGTGGCATGGAAATTATAGAGGTTAGTAATGATGTTTCATTAGACGGTCAGTTTAATGAGCTACTAGAATCTTTCTGTAGTGACTTAGCCCAAGCCAGCACACGTGAAGAAGTCTTACTAGGTAAGCCGTACACAGAAGATGGTAAAACTTATTTTAGAATTAAAGACTTTAAAGAGTACCTAATTAAACACAGGTTTACTGAGTTAGAAACTAATAAGATTGCTTCTAAACTTAGAGACTTAAAAGCTAACCATGTATTCTGGAACTTAAAAGGTAGGGGTACTAACGTCTGGTACATACCTGAGTTTGAGTACAGAGAAGAAACACTAGACGCCCATGACTTTACAGAGGATATGCTGTGAGTTGGAACATAGTTCTTGGACCACCTGGCACTGGTAAAACTACCTTTTTACTTAATACAGTAGAAGAGTTATTCGGTAAAGGTATACAGCCTTACGAGTTAGCCTACCTTGCATTTACTAAGAAAGCTGCGACAGAGGCTCTGACACGCGCTGTCGATAAGTTTGACTACGACGATGACCAGTTAATATACTTTAGAACTATACACTCACTCTGTTATTTTTGGCAGGGGCTAACTAGGTCAGATATTTTAGACCGTAAAGATTTAAGGTCGTTCAGTAAGTTAGTTGGTGAACGCATCAACTCAGCTTGGGACGGTGAAAACTTAATGGCTTTGAACAGTGTAGGTGACAACATGTTATTCTTAGAAAACATGGCACGTAATACCTGTAAGACTTACCGTGATTCATGGAACACTGCCCAGTCAGATATAAGTTGGATACATTTTGATTGGTTTTGTAGTAGCTACAATAATTTTAAACAAACTAATTTCTTGATGGACTATACTGACATGCTTTCTGGTTTTATGAATTTTGATACTAAACCACCTCTCAAGGCTTTAATTGTAGACGAGGCTCAAGACTTGTCAGCTCTACAATGGAAGTGTATTCATAAATTAGCTCAAGGTTTAGACCATGTCTATATAGCTGGTGATGACGACCAAGCTATATATAAATGGGCAGGTGCAGACACAGATCATTTTATTAATCTAGCTGGTAATGAAATATACCTAGAGCAGAGCTATCGTGTACCTAAAAAAGTACATGACGTAGCTTTAAACATAGTAAAACGAATAAAGAAAAGAAGGCATAAACCTTGGATACCTAGAGAAGAAGAAGGTAGTGTAACGTATCACAACAGTTACGAACACATAGACTACAGTGAAGGAGAGTGGTTGTTTCTAGCACGTAACAACTACCTTTTAAACCAAGTAGAAGAACACCTTAGAACTTGTGGATATTTCTATACTAAAAATAACAAGCCCTCAGTGACTGAAAATTTAATCAGAGCTATTTTAGACTGGGAGTTGTTACGCAAAGGGGAAAGCATAGAAGCAAGTCGTATCAAAAAGATTTACGGATACATGAGAGCAGGTAAGGGTGTAAGAACAGGATTCAAAACTTTAAAACAAGTAAACTTAGAGACGTTATTAAACATACAGCAATTAAAACAAAGCTATGGTCTTATGGTAGATAGTATCTGGCACGTGGCGTTTCATTTAATAGGAGACGCACAAAGGGAGTACATTATATCTTGTTTGCGTAAGCAACAAAAAGTAAATTCCTCACGAATTAAATTGAATACTATACATGCTACCAAAGGTGGTGAGTGTCAAAACGTTGTGCTACTCACAGACATGGCTACTAGAACATTTGATGAGTTGTATAGAAGCCCTGATAATGAGTGCCGAGCGTTTTATGTAGGTGTAACTAGGACTAAAGAAAACTTACATGTTATACAAGGTAAGACAAGGAAAGAATTTAAAGTAATGATATAACTTTACTTTTGCTATACAAGTAAAGTAAAATTAGTAAATATATAATAGGAGATAATTATGAATATATTTTATGTCGATAAAGACCCCTTTAAAGCTGCAGCTATGCTACCAGATAAACTAGTAGTTAAGATGCCTTTAGAAAGTGCCCAAATGTTATCAACCGTGCACCGTGTTTATAATGGTGACGCTTGGTGTGATATGGTAGGTATATATAAAACTGCTCACCTTAATCACCCTTGTACTATCTGGGCTAGGGAAAGCGTTATGAATTATAAGTGGCTTTATAACCACTTTCAAGCCTTATCAGAGGAGTACTCTAAGCGTTACGAGGGTAAACGTCACGCTAGTTGGGTTAAGTTAAATGAAAAACTAGCAGAGGTTCCTATCCTTATACCTAAGTATAAATTTTATCCACCAGCCCAAGCTATGCCAGACCAGTATAAAGACCCTGACCCTGTTAAGGCATACCGTAACTATTTAATTAACGAAAAGCATTACGCTCAGTGGAACAGGTGTACACCTAAACCTACGTGGTGGGTAAAGGAAGTAGCATGAAGCATGAAAATACATTAAAGTTTTTTAATTATTTAAACGAACGGCACATCATATACTTACGTCGTCAAAACGGTGTAGCTTTTCCGTGGACTAGTGACGCTATACTTACTGAGTATAGTTTTTGTAATGTATATCGTGAGTTAGATAAAGTAACAGAATGGTTACGAGTTAACTGGCGTGAACCGTACGCTGACCACCCTAACCTACCTTTTGCTATGTCAATGGCTAGGCAAATCAATTGGCCAGACACTTTAGAAGAGCTTGGTTTTCCTGAGCATTGGAATCCTGAACGTTTAAAAGCTATAATGCAAGGTAGAATGGATAGAAAAGAAAAAGTATATACTGGGGCATACATGCTAACAGGTACGCTAGGTGGTACTAAGGTTGAGCAAACTATAGATAAGATACTGACCCCCTTATATGAACACCACCCCCCTATAATAAAAGAATCGTTAGAAGAAACATGGCAAGGTTATCAAAAGTATGCTGGGTTTAGTGGGTTTATGGCTTACGAGGTAGTCACTGACTTACGTCATACTAAGTGGTTAAGAAACGCTAGAGATATTATGACTTGGGCTAACCCTGGACCTGGAGCTCAACGAGGTTTAAATAGGATTTACGAAAGAGAATTAAATAAGACAATTAAAAAACCACAATTAAATTTTGAGATGAAAGTGTTACTAGACTGCTCCCCTGAATATTTACAAGGGCATATGATACCACTAGAAATGAGAGATATTGAACACTGCCTTTGCGAGTTTGATAAATATGAACGTACACGTTTGGGCGAAGGCAGACCACGTGCAAAGTATAAGGTAAACAAATGAGAATATATATTCCAACAAGAGGTAGATCAGACAGTCAAGTAACGCTGTCTTTTTTCCCAGAAGAGTTGCGTAAAGCAGTAACGTTAGTAGTAGACGAGCATGAGAAAGATGACTATGGTAAGTATGATTGTAGAATTATGGTGTGTGATGACACCGTAACAGATATAGCCACTAAACGCAGATTTATACACGACAATACTGACGACAATAAAATCGTTATGTTAGATGATGACTTACGGTTTTATATTCGTAAGTCTCCTACCGACTGGCATCTAAGATACCTAGAACCTGAAGAGTATCCTGCTTTATTTGGTTTACTAGATGTTTGGCTTGATGACTACGCTCACTGTGGTGTAAGTGCTAGGGAAGGTAACAACAGGGTTGAGGCTTTATCAGTAGAGACAACTAGGTACATGAGGTTACTAGCTTACAACCTAGATAAGTTTGACGGCATAGAATTAGCAAGGACTAAAGTTATGGAAGATTTTGATATTAATTTACAATTGTTAAAGAAAGGGTTACCAAGTAAAATAAGTTATTACTACGCTCAAGGTCAAGGTAGCTCGAATGCTGCTGGCGGTTGTAGTGAGTGGCGTACCTTAGAAGTACAATCTGCAGGAGCAGAGTTGTTAGCTAAGTTGCACCCTGAAGTAGTAACGGTAGTAGAAAAAGAAACTAAAACAGCTTGGGGTGGTGGTATCCGTAAGGATGTCAAAGTTATGTGGAAGAAAGCCTTAAAGCAAGGTGCGGAAAATGGCGAGTTATTTTAATACAGGAGAAATTAAATGTTAGTTGTGAATTGTAGAAACGTGAACGATGGTTTTATAAAAGGTCTAGATATACTCAATGAGTTTCGAGATGACGTAAGGGGCAGTAGGGCAGGCTATGTGGTAGAAGCTCCTTGTCCCGTGGCTACGGTGTTTACGAGACCTGATGAAAGAGTATTGTTTGAACCTATCCGTAAAGCTAATCCCTTTTTCCATTTTATGGAGGGTTTGTGGATGCTAGGAGGACGTAACGATTTAGATTACGTTATGAAATATAACAAACGTATGAAAGAATATAGTGACGATGGTATTGTTTTACACGGTGCGTATGGTCATAGATGGCGTGAGCATTTTGGCGGTGACCAAGTAGAGATGGTAATTCAAAGACTTAATATGGATCCTACAGATAGACGCTGTGTAGTTCAGATGTGGGATCCTATTGTTGATCTAAATAGGGCTGGGGTTGATGTACCTTGTAACACTTCTATCTACTTTAAAATAAGAGATGACGTACTACTTATGAACGTCAGTAATAGATCTAACGATATAATTTGGGGAACGTTTGGTGCTAACGTTGTACATATGTCTATGCTACATGAGTATGTAGCTTCTTCTATAGGCTATGAAATGGGAGCGTACACTCAAGTGAGCGACAGTTTTCATGCGTACACTGATGTATTTGATGACATGCATGCTAAGTTAGAAGCAGAAGATGCTTTTGATTACTACAGCATAAAACATAGCAGTAACCCCTATGAAAATAAACAAATAAACCCCTACCCTATGATGAGTGTACGTCAAGAGTTATGGGATGTTGACTTAACTGATTTTTTAAACCGTAAACCTTTTGAAGCATTATCGTTTAACGATGATTTCTTTAGTGAGGTTGCGTGTCCATTACAGGACGCGTGGCATTGTTATAAGAAGGGAGAGTATGAAGACGCGTTAGTTGAAGTTCAGAGGTGCGAGGCTACAGATTGGCGCACCGCTGGGTTTGACTGGTTAAATACATCAATTGATAACAAGGAAAAATAATGCCTACAATACCACAATGGTCTTACAGTAGACTGAAAACATTTGAAGGGTGCCCAAAGAAAGCAGAGTATGCGTACATTCAAAAAATTAAAGAGCCTGGAAATAAGGCGATGGACAGGGGTAAAGATATACATAAACTCTGTGAAGAATATATAAGAGGTAGGTATGATGAAATGCCAACAGCCCTTAAAGAATTTGAAGAAGCCTTTGACCTTTTAAAAGATATGCATTTAAAAGGGCATGTACTTTGTGAAGGTGACTGGGCGTTTACTACTGAGTGGACACCCACAGGTTGGTTTGATCACGATACGTGGGGTAGGGCTAAAGTAGATGCTTTTGTTCACGTTGAAGGTGATAAGAACGCTAGGGTAATTGATTTTAAAACAGGTAGGTATGAAGGTAACCAAGAAGGACATAGGGAACAGTGTGAACTATATGCTTCTATAGTATTTAAACGACTACCTGAATTAGAAACTATAACAACTGAGCTGTGGTATTTAGATCACGCTAAGTTAGATAGGTATCAGTATGATAAAGAAACAGTAGAAGCAAAACGTGAAAGACTAAACGCTAGGGCTGTTACGATGACCACGACTGAGGAGTTTCCAGCTAAACCCTCTCAGTTTAAATGTAAATGGTGTTACTTTGGCAAGCAAAATATTTGCCCAAGTCGCTTTGATTAAAGGAGAATAATATGGCTGCAGACTTTGATAGAATAAATGACCTAACTAAACAAGATATAGACGCTCTTAAAAAAGCTGAGATTTCTTATGGTGACAGTTGGCGTAAGCGTGGCGGTATAGGAGCTTTTATGATGCTCGCACGTAAATGGGATAGGATAGAAAATCAAACCAATAAGCAAGGTTACGATATGTTTGCTGCTATTTTTGCGGACACTAGTGATACTGGTTTATTAGATGACATACGCGACTTAAGAAGGTACTTACTATTAGTAGAGTCTTTTACTGGTCAAGTATTAGAAGAAGCTAAGGAACAACAAAATAATGATACTTGAAGTTATAGGAATAGTGATGAGTTTATATGTATTGATTATGATAATAATCGGTGTGGTTATGTATATTAAGGCGAGCAAATACTAATGCAATCTTCTTTGTTCACCCCTGAAGTTGACTGGGCACCCCCTAGCACGTTACCTGACCTAAGTCAGTTTAAAGAGGTAGCCGTAGACCTAGAAACCTATGACCCCCTACTCATGTCTCATGGACCGTCGTGGGCTTTTGAGGGGCAAGGTTATGTAACTGGTATAGCTATAGCTACAGAAAAGTTTGCTATCTACCTACCTATACAACATGTAGGTGGTGGCAACTTAGATAAAGGTGTAGTAACTAACTGGTTAAAACAAGAAATGGCGCACCCTAATGATAAAGTATTTCATAACTCCTTGTATGATTTAGGTTGGCTAAGAAGAATGGGGGTTCACGTTAACGGTACAATACACGACACTATGTTTGCTGCACCTCTAGTTGATGAGAATCAATTTGGATACTCACTTAATAAATTAGGTCAAAGGTATGTAGGTGAGGTTAAAGATGAAACACTACTTGAAGAAGCAGCGAGATCTTTTGGTTTAAACCCTAAGTCTGAAATGTATAAACTGCCTGCTAAATATGTAGGTGCGTACGCTGAACAAGATGCTGCGCTTACATTAAAACTTTGGAATATTTTAAAGGAAGGGTTAGTAAGAGAAAACGTACAGAAGATATACGAACTAGAAACTTCTTTGATACCTATACTTTTAGATATGCGTTGGAAAGGTGTGCCTGTAGATTTAGATAGAGCAGAAATAGTAAGTAAGCAATTACTTAAAGAAGAAAAATCTATACTAGAAGGGATTCATAAAGAGTTTGGAGTTATGCCTGACCTTTGGGCAGCAACTTCTATTGCTACTGTATTTGATAGAGCAGGGTTAAGTTACCCACGTACACCTAAGACACAAGCCCCTTCTTTTGCTGGAGACTGGTTAGAGGCTCATGACCACAAGGTGGCTAACGGCATAGCCAGAGCTCGTAAATTAAATAAAGCAAGAACTACCTTTATAGATAAAATGGTTTTAGAACATAATGTTAAAGGTAGGATACATGGAGAACTTCATCCACTTCGCTCTGACCGTGGTGGTACTGTAACAGGTAGATTCAGTAGTAGTAACCCAAACTTACAACAAGTACCAGCACGTAATGATTATATTGGACCTCTGATTCGTAGTATTTTTGTACCAGAAAAAGATATGCATTGGGGTGCGTTTGACTACTCTCAACAAGAGCCTAGACTAACCGTACACTATGCTTCTATAACCGAGCAGGAAGGTGCAGCAGACGCAGTAGACGCCTATAGAAACAAAGACGCAGACTTTCATCAGGTAGTAGCAGACATGGCAAATATAAGCCGTAAGGAAGCTAAGATTATTAACTTAGGCTTGAGTTATGGCATGGGTAAAGATAAATTAATATCTCAATTAGATATATCTCCTCAAGAAGCAGAAGTTTTATTTGATACGTTTCATAGGCGTGTACCTTTTATCAAAGGCTTAAGAGATCAATGTGCTAGGCTAGGTAACAACCGTGGATTTATTACTACAATTCTTGGTCGTAAGTGTAGGTTCAATCTATACGAGCCAAGGTTTGACAGAGACGTAGCCCTACCTTTTGCGGAAGCTCAAGAAAAATATGGTGAGGATATTAAACGTGCGTTTACATACAAAGCTATGAATAGATTAATACAAGGTTCAGCAGCAGATATGACAAAGAAAGCTATGGTCGAATTATACAAAGAAGGAATACTACCCCACACACAGATACATGACGAGTTAGATATTTCTGTTAGTAGCGTAGAAGATTGTGAAAAAATAATAGAGGTTATGAGAGATTGCGTCCCACTTATAGTACCTAATAAAGTAGACGCAGAAATAGGTTTGAGCTGGGGAACAGCAATATATAACTACAAGGAGTATGATTATGGTGGGTAAAAGAAAAGATTTACGCAAAAAATATTTCGAGATATTTATGCTTTCACTCAATAGTGAGTGCACGCTTGAAGAAATTGGTGTACGTTACGGTGTGACTAAACAAAGAGTTTGGCAGATAGTTAGATTCAATGAGTTAGGTGCGGGAGACTATTACTCTGGGTATAGCATGTACACTAAGCATCACAAAACTTTACTTAATGACATAAACCTTAGTACAATAGAAAGGAATAGACTTTTAAGAGACTGGTTAAGAACTAAAAATGTTCGTCTTATAAAAGGTAAAAACGATGGCACAAAAAGCTCTGCATGAAACCACTGGTTTAGCTGACTCCCCTTGTATCGGGATTTGTACAGTAACTCAATGGGGAACTAGAACTTGTAAAGGCTGTGGTAGAACAGCGAGTGAAATCAGAGAGTGGAATACCTTCTCAGATTTTGAAAAGAAATTAATCGTATTAAGGTGCTGGGAAGATTACTTACCGCGTCAAAAGAGAGAAATGCAAGAGCTCAGCAAAGTATAAAACCTGCCTTAAATTTTTGCACATATTTTTTTCAAACAGCCTCTAAAAAAAGTTACTGATTATCCTTTTATCTTTAACGCATATACCCTAATATTAATTTACTTATTATTAAAGGTAAGTTACTAACCAATTTCGGTTAGTATAAGTGGGAGATGATTATGGCAGCAGCCGTAGAAACCATGGCTTATGCAGGGGAAGTACCTTGGCATGGGCTAGGCGTTAAAGTTGACGGCAACTTAACACCTAAAGAAATGTTAGGAGAAGCTGGTCTTGATTGGTCAGTGAGTAAGCGTGATATATTTACATATGACACCGCTGACTCTAGTAAGTCGCAAGACCTTATTATGGCACCTAACCACTCGTTACTCGTAAGAGATAGCGATAACACTATTTTTGGACCATGTGGACCAAAATTTATACCAACCCAAAATGAAGACGCTTTTACGTTTTTCAAGAAGTTTACCGACGCTGGTAATATGAGTATGTCAACCGCAGGCTCATTAAAAGGCGGTAGACAAATCTGGGGGTTAGCAGAAATTGATGACAGTTTCACGCTACCTGGAGATGATAGGGTACTAGGTAACTTGCTTGTGTCTGTAAGTCACGAGTGGGGTAAAGCTAACGAAATTAGGTTTACGCCTATAAGGGTAGTATGTAATAACACGTTGAGTATGGCGTTAGCTGATAAAAGTCAGCCACATTTTAGAATGCCCCATACTAAAGTGTTTGACACTGAGTTAATAATGACTGCAGAAAAAGCGTTAGGACTAGCTAGTGACCGTATGAAAGAGTACAAAGAAGCAGCAGAATATCTCTGCAGCCGACAGTACAATGAGAATAGCGTTATTAGTTATATAGCCGACTTAATGCAACCTAAGTTAGCTATGCAGCAGAAAATACTAGAGAACACTAAAGACGAGAAAGCCTACGCTGCACGTGCGAGTATGCTTGACGAGTTTCAAAGTGCCCCTAGTAAAGTGTATGAGGCGTTAGAACAGCAACCTGGAGCTAACCTTAAATCAAGTAAGGGTACTTGGTGGGGTGCTATGAATGCTGTTACCTTTGTCGTGGACCATAAGTGGGGTCATGACCGTGACGCAGCAATGCATAACGCTTGGTTTGGTGGTAGGGCTAGTTTAAAAACTAGAGCTATGACCAAAGCTATAGAGTACGCAGAAGCTGCATAATGCACCCAGCGTACGATATATATTTCGTCTACTTCCGACCTGACTCTCCGAGTCGGGTTGTGAAGTTTGCTATGACGGACATGCATAAAATTAAACAAGGTGGCATCTACATGGGCGACCCTATGAAAATGTCTCCTGCTTTAGGAGTGCCTCAAGCTGAGCATTGGTACGAATTTTTTACAGGCAGAAAAAAGAAGTTTGACACACCTAAGTGTGGGCAGTTTGAGTTATATAAACTATTGATGAAAAAAGCGATACCATTTACCGAGGAAGATATGAAGAAAAGTTATAGAACACAGGTAGAGATACCAAAACCGAATAATTATTGTAAAGAAGTGAGTGCTCGTGACCCTTACGACACTAGTCAAGAATTATTACGCACCGATAAAATGCCTATGTCCGCTAAGAATAAGGAACGTATGAAACAGTACGAAAAAATCAAAACTATTCAAGACGTTCTAGATAAAGGTATACTTACCCTTAATGATATTAAGTACGATATTAAACTAGGATACATAAAGAAAATATGAGCTCTAACTATGAAGTGATTTGGGAAATGGTTTATCACAATCCTAATGAAGTTGATCACACACCTTCTCGTGTTGTTCTAAAACTAGACCGCAATAATCCTTCAGCGTTAAAAAATGAAGAACTTTTTGACTGGTTAGCTGTTCATAAAGACGAAGTAGCTAGGGCAGTTATAAAGTCTTTAAACAGTAAAACAGGCACAAGTAAGTACCAATTTGTCACCGTTAGTAAAATACCTTTTTATACTGAAGCTATTATATAGACGCCTTGTGACCGCTTTTAAGCCCTTGATTTAAATAACCCTACCTAACCCCTACCCTAAAATAAGAAAAGCGTCAGAGCCTTTAATGCATTTTTAGATTCTAGTATACTTTGTATAAGATCAGTATTACTATATATACTATATATAATAGGAGATATAAATGGAAGTAAAAGAAAGTGTAATGTATACTATTTCTCACGGAAACCATGGTGGGGATATTCAATCAATAACAGTCGCACATGAGAAAGATATTACGGCTGAGTGCATATTAATTGAAGAAAAATTTAACCCTGAATTTATTTCAGTATCAGAAATGACTATGAAAAGTTGGTACTACAAAGATGAAGGAGGAATTATAAATGAGCGAGATAGAGCAAGGCATTGAAATACCCCGCGCCGACTATAAAGGAAAATGGAGATTTCATGAGTACGAAGTCGGCGATAGTTCAGCTATTCCTTACGAAGATAATGAACTAGAGGTTACTCGTTTTAGAGTTGCTGCTAGTGCTTATGGTAAACGTAACGGTAAAGCATTTATTAGTAGGAACACCGTAGAAGAGGATGTTAGAGTACTTAGAGTATGGAGGGTAGAATAATGACTAATACACCTCACTCAGAAATAAAAATAATGACTGCTAAGGACTTAGAACAAGCTAACGCAAAAGCCATAAA
>Ga0115000_10001925_pt1 | contig 18112 bp, 14 predicted proteins | sample ArcticOcean_MG_C_6_FD_89690 | JGI IMG/M metagenome (GOLD analysis project Ga0115000, IMG submission 89690) | Marine microbial communities from western Arctic Ocean - ArcticOcean_MG_CB8_128 | ecosystem: Environmental > Aquatic > Marine > Oceanic | place: Arctic Ocean: Canada Basin | collected...
CAGGTGGATGTGGTTTACGTTGAACGGCATACTTTTTCTCGATATGGATATACATAAAAGCCAATCGCGAATCGACAAGCTTGCGGAAAATCGCCTGCCGAGGCTACGTTCAAAGAGCTTGTCAGTCAAACGGCAATCGACTGCGCAAAGCCACCTTGCGGCCCGAAGTCGCTATACTGCGCCCACCAACGGATAGAATCGAATGATCGGAAAGTCACTTGCAAGGCATCCCTTAGTCACCAGATATAAACGTCCGACAGATTTGCCAGACCGATTCAGAAGCGGTTCAACTGCTTGATTCGAGCATCCAAGGTGCCGATCGATTCCACCTGGGATCTGTACGTAAAGCGTCTACTTTCGATCATCGAACTCGACTGGCTACAGTAACCACCTTGCGGCTGTTAAGTTGCAGAAACCGAGTCCGGCCTAGTCGGATTCCTGCTCGCTGAACGGCAGACCACCGCTTACGGGCTGCCACATGGAACCAGAATCGTCGCCATGGCAGTTGAGCCCACATTACGCAGAGCTGGAATCGGGAGAAAACTCGTCCAAGCGCTTGAGCAACAGGCGCGCACTGAAGTCATCAAGTAGATTTACTCGGTACTGCTCGCCGAAGACGATCGTGATTCCAAGTTTCTAGAATCAGCCGGATTCAACGTTTCGGAACTGAAGATATACGCCAAGCACGTGTGACACGGCATTCGCAGACTACTTCGCCATCGCAGCAAGTAATTGTTCGTGAATCACAGGCCAGCCAATGACTACCACTGGAAGCTCGTCATCATTCGACCAGGCGATAGGCTCTCCCACTTCGTCTGTCACCAATACGCCAAGCTCATCGGCGATCATTGCTCCTGCGGCAAAGTGCACCGGCTCGATGCCGTAGAACACAGCCCCAGATAATCGACCGAGGCAGACGAGCGCAACCGGATAGGCAGCAGAAGCGAACGTATTTATCTGACTTACCGAAGGTATCCAATCGAGATCACCAGTCAATCTCGTGCGCCACTCTTCAGGACCATCCACTTCTAAGCCAATTGCCGATTCAGATAGTTTTTGCCTTGGCGAAGAAGCAGTGAACGGTTCGCCGTTTCGAATTACTCCGTTGCCCTTGGTCGCAGAGAGGCTTTCGCCGAGCGACGGCAGCGGAAGCGATGCCGCGATCAAATCGCCATCTTGACGCAAAGCGATGTTCACACCCCAGTGATCCATACCAGTGCTGAACGGAACCGTTCCACAGAGAGGATCAACGAGCCACGTTAACGAGTCGTCATCCGAAAGCTTCGTCACGCTCTCCTCAGAAAGTATTCGCCCGGGAGCATTCGACGCTTTGAGCGCTTCAGTGATCGCCTTATCACTAGCCAAATCGGCATCGGTCACTAAGGCATTCGGTGACTTGTAGAACGTATCAAGGGCTTCGGTGGAGCTAGGTCGAAATCTTGCGAGTAGCACTTTGCTTGCGGCAGCGGCGGCGCTATCGGCAGCTTTTTGAATCTGCTGAAGATAGAGTTCTTTATTTTCTTGACGGTTCTTCAACGGATACGTCTCATATTTACGAATCACTAGCTGATAGAGGCAGTAACAGGAACCATCGATTTTACTTTGGAAATCACCCGTTGAACATTCTCTGTCATGTATTTCGTCAACATCTCGGCTGCGGCATCACCTGAACCGTTGCCGATAAGCCCGCGTCCATTTTCAGCCACTTCGTAAGCCGATTCGAATAGCTCGCTCTGAAGATTCGCCAGTTCCGATCTAATATCAACTCGAGCCTCAGCTCCACCCTTCACTCCGTGATGAGTAAGCCGGTAGAAATCCCACCACGGGCTGTCAGCACTCTCTTGTTCGCGACCGATTCCGAGCACCTCTGGCAGGTCGCCTTCGATGAAATTAGGTAGGAAGACAGTCATGCAAGGCGAATAAAGTCCGGTCCAGTAAATCGGTAATCGCTCGTCGGTGGCGCAGAGATCGGCAACGATGCTCGCAGTCGACGCTCCGGTTGATTCGCCAACGTTGCGGTGCAAGCATATCGATAAATCGCCTGCTACATCCACAACACGATCTTCATCTGGGTTCTCGCCGTCAGAATGATCGGTCAATACGTCGATCATCGATCGCACATCTAATTGACCAGCATCGCGCCCCATCATCGCGTCAGATCGACACTGCCTGGCAAGTCCGCTCGAAGAGTTTGCAGGATCTGCGAAGGCACCACCAAACTCAAATTTATCGCCAAAGCCCATCTCGAAAAGACCCAACTTAGCCGCCTGAGATTTTGCGCCCGATGACACCCGATCGGCATCCGCACCAATCTGTGCAATATTGGATATTGAAGTAACGTTTTCGACCTGCTTCACCGCCCAATCATGGCCGACACACTCAACCACATAAGCCGACGATGGATCGGCGATCAGGAAAATATTGTCGTACGTACGTACTCCCGCAGGGTTCGAAAACTTGCCCTGACCGAATTCAGATACGAGACCAGTGATAACGTCGACAGCTTCTTCGGCCGACTTCGACCGTTCGAGTCCAAGCCTGAGCACTTCCATTCCTACCAATTTCGGCTCCTTCACTTCGGGTAGAAGTGAAGGCAATGCCTCATTGCCAATTACGACCTGGTGTTCGTTGTAGCCATGCTCGTACCCCGCGCACCAGTACGGTTTCGATCCAACGTGCCTGTACGTGTGTGCAGCTTGTGGCACATCGACGAACTGCGTTCCCGAAAATCTGCCCGAGTGATCGGCAGCTTGCACTTGTATTAGCGGCTGGGGTTCGTCGTGAGGCCTATCGCTGTTTTTTGCGAAAACGGTGTTTCCGCCTTTGGTTGATCCGCCCAACGCCACCATCGTGTCGCACGATTGATCCCAATCTACAGAGTAAGAGGGTTTGTTCGGTCGCATTTTCAGATTGCTCTTTCGGGGGCGGATTTGGCATCACTAAATTAATCGAATGCTGTATTCAGCGGAATCTTACACGCCACCTTCACAATTTTTTAGAGCTTTCACACACGCTGCAAACTATCTTAATTTACGTCGGGATCGGCAAAGGTAAATTCTTGGCAAACAACTTATTGGAACATTTCAATGACACTGGCAACTATCAACTACGGAATCCTGCGCAAAACCAGTCTCGAATTCGACGAGGCGGTTGAAACGGTCACTGCTGCGTTGGCAGAAGAGGGATTCGGCATTCTCACCGAGATCGACGTGCAAGCAACGCTAAAGAAAAAATTGGATATCGACTGACCGAAGTACGTTATTCTCGGCGCATGCAATTCGAATCTTGCCAATCTTGTTCTAAACGTAGAATCGTGGGTCGGGCTGCTTTTGCCTTACAACGTTGTGATTCAGGAACTCGACGGCGTAACTCAGGTTGGGTTCATGAATCCCGAAGTAATTCGACGTGAAACTCAGAATTCCACGATAGCCGAAACAGTACGCGACGCCAAATATCGACTCACACGAGTTGCAAATAGCATCCCCGAGTAGCAACTTTCCCCCGCTATCTCTCCTAAAAACCGATAAGCTGTCGCCGCAGTCGTTTTTGAATATGACTGCGTAGGAATCTCGGGAGCAGAAAAGTATGAGTGGTAGGAAAGTTCTCGTTCTGGGCGGTGGTTTCGGAGGAGTGCAGGCTGCGATCAGCGCACGTTTATCTCTGGATGCTTCACATGAAGTAACTATCGTCGATCGAGATAGGGTGCCGCATCTCTGCGGAATGAACCCGCTGTTGATAGTGGGTGAACGAGATACCGACAAAACCGGCAGGTCGCTGGGTCGACTCGCCAACCGTGGCATCAAGTTCGTCGAAGCGAACATCGACGCTATCGACACGACTGGCCAGAAGGTCGAAACATCGGCAGGCACGATCGATTACGACTATTTGGTTATCGCACTCGGCGCCGCTTACGACTGGGACACCGTTCCCGGTGCGAGAGACGCCTACTCGTTCTACGATTTCGACTATGCCCGTCAATTACGACGTCGCCTCAGCCGATTGAAGAGAGGCAAGATCGTACTTGCCGCTGCAAAGCCACCATACAAATGTCCCCCTGCACCATTCGAAACTGCCATGATCCTCAACTGGTGGGCTCGAAACAAAGGAATCCGAAAAGAACTCGAAATTTCCGTTTACATTCCCGAGCCAGGACCTCTCGGAGTCGCTGGTAAAGAAGCGTCGATGAGGATTCGTAGTGCGCTAGATCAACGCGGAATCGAACTTGTTACAGGAGCTGGCGTGACCGAAGTTTCACCAAATGGCAGGGAAGCGTCGTTCGCCGATGGCTCGTCGACGACCGCCGATATCATCGCCACTGTTCCAGTTCACAAAATGCCCGAAATCGTTGCGGCAAGCAGCGTTTCTGGCGGCAAGCCTTGGGTCCCTGTGAACAAGTCGAATTTGGAAACATCCACTTCAAACGTATTTGCAATTGGTGACGTGAACGTTGTGCCATCGGGTGATTTCGCCATTCCGAAAGCTGGCGTATTCGCCGCTGGACAAGGTACGAAGGTCGGCGAGGTTATCGCTAGCCGAATAAACGAAACCAGTGAACCTGAACCATACGACGGTGTTGGCTACTGCTTCATGTCGTACTCAGGCGGTCGATCAGCGATTGTTGGAGGCGAGTTCTTGGCCGAGGGGGGGCCGGCTACGATCCTTAGCGAACCGACCGTATCGGGCATGAAGAGCAAGGAACGATTTGAGCGAGACTGGCGCAGCTTCAAGATCTAAGCCCGTTGTCGCCTTTTAGTCGTTCAATTTCGACATTTGAAAATAGAAAGAATTCCTGATGATTGCAGTTCGACGCACCTACCTTCCAAAGCCTGGCGCCGGTGGGAAACTAGCCGCTCTAGTACATCAAGCAAGTGCCGCAATGGAAGCTTCCGGCTACAAGAAGCCGACCGTATACAAAGGCTGGCACGGGTCGCACGGGATGCTGCAAACCGAGCAGCTCTGGGATTCGATCGCCGACTACGAAACGTCACGAAGCGCTGTTCGCCAAACGCCCGGAATCACCACGATCTTCGATCAGATCTACCCGCTCCTAGCCGAAACCCACAACACCGAAATCTTCGAAATCACGAGCTAGAGCGCCTCACCACGCTCGCTATCCCTTCGTGGCCACAGCAAGATTTAGCCGCCTGAGTGCGACGTAATCGCGTGCGGCTACTGCGAGCACGGCAAGCACTAATCCACATATCAGCACCCCAACAAACGACCACTCTGTTGAAAACTGAACTGGTGGCACGACCGCTCCAATAGAAGTCGTTTGAGTCGTTGTACCTACTGCCAATCTCGCCATGAAAATTCCCGCCACAAGACCGACCCCAATGCCAATGACCAAAACGGTCGTCGACTCGACAACTGCAATTGCCAGTAGCACCCATCTCCTGATTCCAAGCACACCTAGTACGGCCAATTTGTGGTGATTGCCTGATGGTCTAGCTGGAGCGAACGTCAAGAAACCGATCACACCAAGAACCACTGCCAACACCGATGTGACTACCGCGGCTCCACGCCAACCGGCGATTGCCAACGGGGTAACCAACGAACTGCTCTCGAGTTCCTCACGGTCGACCAACGCGTGAATGCCACCAATCGCATCAGAAATTTTTGAAATCACTTCTTGATCGCCCTGATCGCCAGAATCATCAAGTCCAATAAACATCTCTTTCAAGAACCCTGCCGAATTGAAACTGCTCATCGATAGATAAGTCCAGAGCGAAGCCGAGTCGGCAATAACGAAGCCCGATGGAGTTGGATCCATCGTCGGGAAGAAATCTACTTCACCAACAATTCGTGCTGGTACCGACTGCTCAAATACATGGATCACAGTTCGATCGCCAGCTGACAGGCCGTTCTCTTCTAACGCTTCAGCACTGAACAACACCGGAACCAATCCTGTCGCCGATCTGACTACCCCTCGAACACCCCGGTTCGTTCCCACGCCGAGTTCAATTTGAATCGCACGACCACCTATTCCCGTGCGGTCGTGTTCAACCGAACTAATCACCGTGTCGATGCCTTTGACTGAAGCGAGCGGATGCCAATCCTCGAGGCTGTCGAAATCGACTACCGTTGTGGTCGTCGGATCCGTCGCATCATCAAAAATTCTCGTTTTTACGTCGACCAATTCGTCGATAAGAACCGTGATCGGAGTTCCAAGTTCGTCGTTCGCCTGCTCGAAAAATACGATGCCGACTATTTCGACAGGCCGCACCGCAGATTCTGGAACGTCACCGATTCGCAATTCCCAATCGGTGGTATTTACGGGTCCCAAATCCACTGACCAAGACCGACCGGCGGCATCAATTAATCTCAAGCTGGCACGAATGAACTCTTCAGAAGAACTCGCCTTCATTCTCATCCCGACTTGATCAGGATCGTCGATAAGCGGCGTCGAAAAGAACGTCGAACTCGACCTGCTCGGAGCAATCATCTCAGTCAATAGCCGCTCTATCGGATTGTCCGCATAGTCGTCTCGGAAAATACCGATCTTGGAGAATTCTTCCGGCTCGATGGCAATAAACTCGAACGGAGCACCACGTCCTCCATCACGAAGCACCCCAATCGTTCGTAGTCCGATAGATGCGCCCGTAACGCCTTCGATATTGCGAACCTGATCCAGAACTTCAGTTCTAGGGCCGCTATTGAAATCAACCGGAAGTGCTCGTAGATCCGCACCCGCCTCGTATCCAGCCTGGTCGACGGCACTTCGCTCTAGCGAAGCAGAAACGGTCGCCGACAGGACTATCGACCCTGTCGCCATCCCGACAATAGCTATCGGCCACGCGTACGTGTTCGGCAATCTCGCGAACATGGCAACCAAAATATGAAGCCATACCGGGCCACGCTTGCTAATAACTGCTGAGGCAAGTCGTGCGACTTCGGGCATGATTCGTAGTGAAAAAACGATCACCACTCCCAAGAAGATCGCCGGAGCGAACACCAATAACTGGCCGACGTCACCAATCTGCCCGGTTCGCTCAGCAACGACTGATTCTTTTGTGGTCAAATCCCACAGGACAACGCTCCCGAATATCAGGAATATTAAGTCGAGATAGTGACGTTGGAAAAACGGGCGACTTTCAACCCGCTCCAACGTCAAACGCTCGGAATCAATCTCACGTGCGTTAGCCGAAAATGCGATCAGCTGCATGTACGCGAGCAACATGAGCCCCCCGGCGAGCGACACGGCAAACGCCTGCCATGACAATCGAACAGGTACGCCTCCGACAAGAGTCGCCAGTTCGTATTCAGGCAGCAGATCAAACGAGGAAATAACGGCGAACGCAATAAACGGTACGATCAATACAGGGACAAGGACGAACGGTGCCGATTCATAAAAACGCCCTAGGGCAATGCGACGCCTACTGAATCCTCGGGCGCGCAATCTACCAGTATCGACACGTGTTCTCGCCACTAACGAACTCGCAGAGGTGATCGACAGGAATACGGCAACCACCAGTACGACTCCACCCATCATCAGCACTGGTATCCGAGCGAATACGATCTCTTCACGAAGTGCTTTGAATCGGTTCTCTAACGCTGATATTAGCTTCGCCTCTGGAAATTCCGAGCGAAGACGACGGGCCGCAGCATCGATCTGTTGTTCGACGGCCTCGGGTCCTTGATCGTTGATTTCGTCAATGTCTAACTGAACCAACCAACGACTCGACCCGATCGAGGCAGGACCGCCAGTGACGAGATCAAGCAATCCATTTCCGCTTACGAAAAGAGGAAGGGGCTGCCTTGCAACCAACGATGGACTCGGCGGCTCAACCGCTTCAAAGCCTAGGTCAAACCAGAACTCTTCTTGGAGATCATCTGGCGTAAATCTGCCTACGACTTCAAGTTTCAAATATGGTGGGTCGACCGGCGATGATGCAAGCCAAATGTCGTCACCAACGTTCACACCAAGCACCTCAGCGCGGGCGAACGGAATAGCAGTCTCGGCAACGAGAATCCCTGATTCGGATCCGACAGCGGGATCGGGAGCACGACCATCAACGAACTCAACGTGGTCAGGAAATCCTTCGAATCGATTGAGAATCGCACTGTCTGAGGAGGGGCCCGGGATGATGGCGTCAGGCTCGAACCCCCAATAGTGAGCCCGTGTGTGCGATTCCTGAGCAACGCTTAACGGCAGCTCGCCTAGCGCGCCAAGTGCAGTTTCGACTCTTTCTGATCCCGCTGATATTGAACTCTGGGTTAACGGAAAATCATTGACAGAAATCAGTAAGTTCCGGTTCGCTGGCGATAGCGTGTCCAGAACCGATCTGAGTCCGAGCGACTCGATCGTGTCGAGATACATCGGTGCGCCAGCGATGATCGTCGTTGTCAGAAGAACGGAGATTGCAAGCGCGAGGGACTGTGCCATATTAGAGCGAAATCGCCTGAAAACTAGAATCAACCCGAGCTACGTCCGATCTATAAAAGCGTAGATGGTCTCGCGTCACAGCGAGACGCCGTTAATTATGCCTTCGTTCCAACCACTTCGACCTGCATGAACGCGAAAAACGCACCTTCTGCCTGAACCCAATCGAGCCAACCCTGCGAAATCTCTTGAAGGTCGCTCGCGGTGGCGATTCCGTACTCGACGGCACGTTTTGCCAGATCCGATTGAAGAATCCGCTCTGCCCACTGTTCGCCCCACCACTCCAGCCCGCTTTCTTCAGCGAACGTCCAAGTTGAAGTTGTCACGACTAGATCGCCAAACCCTGCTTCAGTGAACCACTGCTTCAAACGACGACCCGCAAACGCATCGCCGCCGTTGCGTTCGGCAACCCGGTTGTACACATCGAAGAACTTCGAAAGTCGTTCGTCGTTTGGCCAGATAGCCGAAACACCCCAATCGACCTCGCGAACAGCGCAAATTCCGCCGGGCTTGAGCACCCGCTTCACTTCGGACAACGCGGCTACTGGCTCTGATAAATGCTGCAAAACCTGATGTGCGTACGCAGCATCGAAACTAGCTGGCTCGTAACCAGTTTCGTAAATGGAGTTCACTTCGAACTCGACGTTTGCTAGCTTCTTCTGAACAGCAGGGCTGCGAGCCTGCTCGATCACGACTTCTGAGCTATCAATTCCTACGACCGATCCATCAGGAAGCAGGTGTTCAGCAAGATCGTTCGTGATAGTTCCAGGGCCGCACCCAAAATCCAGCAATCGCATCGGAGATTTCAGCTGTGGCAACACAAACGCCGCCGCCTCACTCGCACGCCTCACCGCATGAGCCGCAACAACCGATTCATGATGCCCATGCGTGTACTTTTCCGAATTCGAGCCTGAAATAGGTCCGGTCATCGATCTACCATTCCTTCTGCCGACTCTCGAAACTACCGCGTAGCCAATAACATCATTGCGAGGGGCACATCGACTACCCAGGGGCCGTCGGTCGCCAACGTCGCGTATACATCCTGATTCGGGAGCAGCTCGACTTCTCGTTCGCCATCGAGGGCAATGGTTCCGGGTTGAGTATTGATTGCGATCTTGTCGCCCGGATAGAACTTGTGCCATTCCATGATTTCTACGTCAGTGATCGTGCCAGGAGCAATCGGCGCTCGAACGGTCGTGGCATTTTCGCCCGGCTCGCCGGTAAGCCTGAGGTAAAGCCCGTACTCTTCGTCGATCGAAATAGGCATAATCCTCGATCCAATCGACGAAAGCCCAATGCTCGCCGGTTCAGCCCGAGTCAGAAACATCGACTGCAGAGTCTTGGTGTCCCAAACAGCTCTTGCGCCAACGAACATCTGGTTCGACACCGCAGCATCGACGAGCGCATCGTCTCGACGTTCGCCATTCACATAAATATCTATTCGCTTCGAACGTCGGCAGGCTTCTTCAATGGTCAACACACCTGTCGCCATCGATCCTGCGGCGATTCCAGCGAGAGTGCCTTCGGTATTCGCAGGGAACACGTTGTTCGTTCCCGTTGAAATAGGAATCAGCGGCACGGCACCAGCACCCTTGGCAACGACACGGTTGGTGCCATCACCGCCAAGAGTCACAATGCTATCTGCGCCTTGTTCCGCCATCGCTCGGGCAGCATTCGTCGAAGCACCCTGATGATCGGCGACCGGCATTTCGACATAGTCGATTTTGATCTGACCTTCGACATCATGAGCAGCCGGACGTGCCAAGCCCGAATGATCTGGCATGACCAGAAGTCGATCAGCGCCAGTCGAAACAACGCCGGCGAACACCCTGCGAAGAATGTTTGCCTTCTCTTGATTCGATACCACGCGACCGTGGGCTACTAAGCGGCGAATATCTTTACCCGCCGCAGGATTTGCGATTATTCCGACCGTGCTCAATTGACCAGCCCCAATGCATTCACGCCCAAAACAGTCACTAGTGACATATGCCGACGCTTACGCCTTCATCCAACTTGGATCGCTGAGCAGTTTAGCGATTGATCGCACGAACTCGGCAGCCGGTGCGCCGTCCCACGCTCGGTGGTCAAATGCAAGATTCAAGTTGGCAATCGATCGGATAGCCACTTCGCCTTCGACAACCACAGGTCGCTCTTCAACCGTTCCGACTCCCAGAATTCCGATTTCAGGCTGATTCAGTAGTGGATCAAATGTATCGATGTTGTACGAGCTCAAATTGGTGATCGAGAACGTGCTGTTTGTCATTTCGTCGATCGAAAGGCTGTTTGATTTTGCCTTCTTCGCGAGTTCACGAACTTCCTCTGCGATTTCCAACAAAGATTTCTGATCGGCGTTCTTGATAACCGGAACCAACAGTCCTTCGGGGATCGCCATTGCGATTCCGACGTTCACTTCGTCGAGCACTCGCACTTCGTCACCGACAAGATGAGAGTTGGCGATTGGAGATTCCTTGAGGGCACGTGCGACAGCAGCAATTACAAGATCCTGGTACTGAGGACGCAGCTTGTGCTGACGCCATTCACCAACGAGTTCACGCTGGAATGCAATAGCGTCGGTAACGTCTGCAGTGGTCGATAGAGTCACAGCTGGAATAGCCGCACTTTCGGTCATACGGCGTGCGATTGTTCCTCGAAGGCCCGACAGTTTGATCGTTTCTTTTACTGGAACGACAGATTCTGGCAAAGGAGCAGCGGCGGCAGGCGTACCTCCTGCAGGTGCTGCAGCAGCGGCTTTCACATCATCCTCGGTAACACGTCCGCTAGGCCCGGTTCCTAGAATTCCTGATAGATCAACGTTCATCTCTTTGGCGAGCCGACGTGCCCGCGGTGTAACGATCTGCTTCCCGCCCTTAGGAGCGACACCAGCGGCGGCAGGAGCGGCGGCAGGTTTTACAGCCACTGGAACGGGAGCACCAGCAGGTCCACGAGCTGGAATTACATCTGGAAGATCAGCATCCGACTCGCCAGCCTCGAGAACATGCCCGAGAACGGTTCCCACGTCGACGATACGGCCTTCTTCAACATCGATTCTGCCGAGCGTGCCATCGGCAGTTGCTTCGACTTCAGCGTTTACTTTTGAAGATTCGATCTCGACGAGTTGATCGCCTTTATAGACCGGGTCGCCAACAGCCTTGAGCCACTTGATGACTTCGCCGTCGTTCATTCCCATTCCCCACTGTGGCAGGGTGATAGGTGCAGACATATTTACCGTTTACCGTTCTTTATTTGCCAACCGCCGGGCGCAACGTCAGCTGGCTGTGCATCGCCTTACTCGCAAAATGCCGAGTGTGGGCGAAACCGTGAAATTAGAATCAGGAATACCGCGCCGGCCGCTAGTTTAGCGCAATTAAAGAGAAGTTCGGAAGGTCTCGTCGACTGAGTTAGTCGAGGATAGTGATCTCATCGGTGTCCCAAAATTCATGAGCACCGGCTCTTTGTAGATCTTGTGCCACCCCTACTGACGATCCAATTCCGATCGCTATTCGATCCGTTACGTCATCTGATGCCCAGCGACTAACCACCATGTACCCCCCGGGAGTCTTCCAAGACTCAAGAACTCCGGGAATGCCGTCGCCTAAGACCGAATAGTCGTCGTCGGTTCCCATTGCACCAGTGAGTGCTTTAAAGAATTCCGTCGAGTCGTCGCTTGTATCCCAAGCAAGAGTGACTGCCAATCCTGTCTCTCCACTCGAAGAATCCTCGAAAACGGCGTAGGTGTCACCGCCCCAACCGGCTGCGGCTGCTGTTGCATTTTCTGAACCCAATGCTTCTAGCCACGTGCGCAAGAAGAACTCACCAAAAACGTTTTCGGCCTGTACCGCCCAGCCTCGACGCATCGCATCGTCAGGAATGTCTATCTCTATCGGGTCTTCTTTATCGAAATATTTCTCAGGATGCATTATCTGCTCAGTACTCTTCGGCGGATCGACAAATACAGCGTCGACCGCAGCGAATTGCCCCAGCTGAAGAATTATCGAAATAAACGCAGCACCTTCGGTATACGCAAACTCCAATGTTTGCTGCAAAAAGTAAGGCGACTCTGGGAGTTCAGCCTGGTTAGCAAGCGAGGATTCAAGCAACTTGCTTAGTTGTGCGAAATCGTAGTTGGCAAGCATGTACTGGGTCTGCACCGATGTAGCATCGCCTTCCACCAGAGCCGAAATCGCCAGCGACATATCATCACCAGTCGCAAGCTCCTCGACAGCTTCGAGATCGAACTTCGCATCCTGAAGTCGATGCACATATTCGTGTGCGTAAGTCAGTTGCGCCTCGACGTCGAGAGATTCAGCTCCCGATTGATCGTCACCAAGTACGAAAAATTCTTCCTTCTCAGGATCATAAAGTCCCAGAACTTGACTACCGAATAGGCTGTCGTAAATCGCGCCAAGATTAGCGTCTTGCGGAATTACTCCGAGCAGTTTGAACAGCGCCGATTCGTGGGCTATCTGTTCTATCGTTTCAGGATCGTTAAGCTCCTCGGCGAGACGCTTTATCATGCCATCTTGATCGACAAAGTTGTGTTCGACATCAGGGGGCGTGTCTATTCCGCGAAGCTCTGCGATACCACGTTCGATTTCAGCGAGAAGGTCTTCAACCGTGAGTTCCGCTGGCTCGACTACCGCAGTTGGAATTGGTTCCTGTGTCGGACTAATCGTCGGAGTCGCAGTCGGCTCTGGTTCAGAGCTACTCGAACACCCGGCGACTACTACTACAAGCGTCGCAAGAAGATAACGATTGATACCAACTGTCCTCAAGAAAACTCGCCGTTGGGGCTTAGAGAAGGGCATCGGCTAGCTCAGTGAAATTGAGCACAGTGGAATCGGGCTTGTACATATCGTGGGTGTCCTCGAACGGTAAATCGTATCGATTTACATACGCACCACGCAGGCCGCATGTTCTCGCGCCCATCACATCGAACGAATTCGCCGAAACCATGATTAGCTCGCCCGGCTCCATGCCCAGATTACGAGCAGCACGACGGTAAACGCCGGGCTTTGGCTTGAAATAACCCGCCTGTTCGACCGACATCACATCATCGAAATCGTACTTAATACGATTTTTCACCAGATGATCGAGAAACCACGGATTTCCGTTCGAAAGTGCAATTAATTTGTACCGTTCGCCGAGTCGATCAAGACCGGTAACGCACTCTGGAAACGGCGAAAGCTCCTGCCAGCCAGCCATGAACGTGTCGGTCTGCTGTGGCGTCGGATCGAGCTTGTTCGCCCGGGCAACGTAGTCGAACGCCTTTTGCACAGTTTCTAGGTAACCCGAATGCCCAAGTTCGACCAGAGTGTCCTGATACTGCTCGATTCGCTGTCGGTACCGAAGCTGCTGCCACATCGCCGCAGGGTCGACATCCGACCCCCGACCGTCCAAGAATATTTTCAAGTGAGGAGTAAGTGATCCGCCAAGATCAAGCACCGTCCCGAACAGATCAAACGTAAGTGCCTTGCAATTCTCAAAAACAGGATTCAACAGGATGCTCCAGGGTTTCTCTATCACGGTGTACGTCGACTAACGCATCTAGCCTAACGCCTCACATGCCATCGTGAGTACGAACAACTGTCATTGCGAGGAGTTCGGCGACGTGGCAATCAGCGACCCCAGGCAACGCTATAGTCGACTCAACCCAGTACGTCCAACCTATCCGTCATCCTGAGTTAATTTTAGGATCCCTCCGCTCCGCTTTGCTGCGGTTGGTAAGAGATGTCCAACCCCCGGTACTGCCCCAAATCAAAAAAGCCCCGGGCGAATACCCGAGGCTTTTATCGTTACTGATTTCTGAGAAATCGTGCCAGCAGGGCCTAGCTCTCTAGAGTTCGCTTTACTGCTGCAATGATCTTTGGAGCATCCGGGTACACGAGCTTCTCAAGTGCAGGTGTGTACGGGATATGAACCTGTTCCGAAGCCACTTTCTGGATCGGAGCCTGAAGCGACCAGAAGCCCTCTTCAGAAACGATCGAAGCAATCTCCGAAGCCGCACTGCAAACCTTGTGAGCAGGATCGGCAATCACAAGTCGACCTGTCTTCTCGACAGATTCCAGAATTGACTTCTTGTCCAGCGGAACCAGAGTTCGCGGGTCGATTACCTCAACCGAAATACCCTCTGCGGCCAACTGATCAGCTGCTGCAATCGCATGGTTCACTGAACCACCAATCGCAACGATCGTGCAATCTGAACCTTCTCGGAAAATTCGAGCCTCACCAAACGGAACCAACAACTCTTCGCCTGGAAGCTCTGAATTGTCTGGAACCTCGCCTCTCATACCGAAAAGCGTGCCATCTTCGAACACGATAGTTGGGTCATCGTCACGAATCGCCGTCTTGAGCAGGCCTTTCATATCCGCCGGGTTCGACGGAACTATGATCTTAATACCAGGCATGTTCATGAACATCGGGTACGAACGATCAGAGTGATGAGCCGCTGCCCCACCACCGTAGAACATCGATGCTCTGAATACGACTGGAAGCGTTGCCTGCCCACCAAACATATACCGCATTTTTGCGGCCTGACTGATGAGCTGATCCATTGCGACCCACATGAAGCTGGTTAGGGTCTCCACAACCGGTCGCATCCCTACGAGCGATGCACCAATTGCGGCACCAAAAAAGCCGTTTTCCGAAAGAGGAGTGTCGAGAACTCGCTTCTCACCGAACTCGGTTAGGAGATCGGCTGTTGCACCGTAGATCGCTCTACGAATGTCCTCACCCAGAATGAAAACGCTTTCGTCACGTCTCATCTCTTCCTGAATTGCCTGATTGATTGCTTCTAAAAATACAGTCTGCGCCATTTTGATCTATTACCTGTGAACTGAGAAATACTTTTTGAAAAATGAATAAAAAGTTGGTCTACGGCTGTGGAATCGGATTCGCCCACATGTCCTCAAACAGAGCTTCTGGCTCTGGGAACGGACTGTTTCGAGCGAAGTCGGTGGCCCTTTCGACCTCTGCAACCGTCTCAGCGTTTATCGCATCGCACTCCTCACGAGTAGCGATTCCCTGCGAAGTTAAAGTCTTTTCGAGAATGTCGAGCGGGTCGCGTTTGCGCCACTCGGCAATTTCTGCCTCATCTCGGTACGCACCACGAGCTACTCGGCCAAGACCCAGAGAGTGCTCTTCAAATCGGTAGGTCAAACCCTCGATCAAAGTCGGGCCCTCACCAGCTCTTGCTCGTGCAACAGCAGCAGCAGTCGCCTCGTACATCGCAATAGCGTCCTGCCCGTCAACAAGCATTCCCGGCATGTTGTACGCCGAAGCTCGGTCGGAAACATGATCTACAGCCACCGTTTCGGCATAAGAAGTCGTCACGGCGTACTGGTTGTTCTCACAAAGGAAAATAACTGGAAGTTTCCATATCGAAGCGAGGTTCATCGATTCGTGCAGAGCGCCCTGGTTAGAAGCCCCGTCACCGAAGAAAGCCATCGAAACAAATTTATCGCCTCGAATGTGCGCCGCAAGAGCCGCGCCAACTGCGACGGGAACTGACGAGCCAAGAATGCCCGATTCACCAAGAATGCCGATCGAATAGTCGGCTAGGTGCATCGATCCGCCCTTGCCCTTGCAGTAGCCATCGACTCGTCCGTAAAGCTCGGCCATCGCCTTGTCGACTCGACCACCCTTAGCAATTGGGTGTCCGTGCGAGCGGTGGTTACCAGTAATGTAGTCGGTGTCTTCCAAAGCGGCGCAGGCTCCAACAGCAACCGCTTCCTCACCAATATAAGGGTGAGCGGCACCACTAAATTCACCTGCACTGTGAACTTCCATAACTTTCAATTCGAAGTTTCGAATCATCCACATACGGCGAAGCATCAGCAATAAAATATCGCGGTCGATTTCCACGTTTATCCCTCGGGTTTCTTAAGCAAATCAGGCAGCTTGTTTTAGATATATACAGTTGCCATTTCCTACAAATATCAATACATAATCCGGGGAAACAACGGGTTCAGGGGAACAGCGCGCTTCAACCGAATGGCCAGATTATAGACCCGCTTGATCGTCAGGTGTGCCTAGTTTGATTATTCAATCGCAGCAAACACAACAGCTGCCACGAGCGCCACGTTGAGCAGAACGACTAACACATATTTAGCCATGAACGATCGCTTTGAGGTCTTGTGCCGAAACCTGCGCATAGCCCAAATACCGCCAGGCCATCCTCCAACTAGAGCCCAAACTAGAAGGGTCGACTCTTTTATTCGCCATTGATCTTTCTTCGCACGGCGTTTATCCCACCAGATCGCGATAACCGATCCAACGTTTACAACGAACAGCGCTGCAACGATAAAAAGTACGAATTGTTGGGTCGAAATATCCACTGGTAATCCAATACGAAAGAAAGTTCGAACGCGAGCAACCAAAATATGGGTCGATTTTATACTGCCGCCATACTGCGCCCAAACTGGGCGAACATCGCCTAAGAATGGTAGAATTACAGTCTCGTTTACAGGTTATGTAAACCCACGCGAATCAATCCTGATTCAACGTCCGATTTCCAGCACCTCGCACACACGCAACAAAAGCTCAAGCCGTGCTTGTAACATCCAGATTTCTCGGATCGAATCAAGATCGAAAAGCGTATCGCACCATATGGTAAGGATCACGAATGGCAAAGCGAAAAAGCGCAGGCTCCGATATCACCGGCGGCTCGGCTGAATACAACGCCGATGACATCACCGTCATGGAGGGCATGGAAGCCGTCCGAAAACGACCAGGTATGTACATCGGTACAACCGGGCTCGAAGGTGTTTTCCACCTGGTCCGTGAGATCGTCGACAACAGCGTTGACGAAGCGATGGCAGGTTTCGCTAGTCGAATCGATATCACTATCCACAAAGATGGCTCCGTGACCGTCGTCGACGACGGACGTGGAATTCCTGTGGACAAGCATAAGAAAACAGGCATGTCCGCCCTCGAAACGGTAATGACCACCCTCCACGCCGGAGGAAAGTTCGGTGGCAAGGGCTATCAGGTATCAGGTGGGCTTCACGGTGTTGGTGCATCCGTGGTGAACGCTCTGTCTGAATGGACCACCGTCGAAGTACGTCGCGACGGCAAAGTTAGTACGCAGAAATACGCACGCGGCAAGTCCATTGGCGAAATGGAAGTAAGAAATCCCGTCGACACAGACCCGGAAGGTACAGGAACGTCGGTTACGTGGATGCCAGATGCCGGAATCTTCCCTGAAATTGGATACGACTGGGACATAATATCTGGTCGATTCAAAGAAATGGCTTACCTGAACCAAGGCCTCACAATCCACTTACGATCTGAGTGGCACGACGATGTCTGGCCGTTCAATGACATGACTTACATGTTCGATGGCGGAGTACGAAGTTTCGTTCGTTCACTCAACCGCCGACGTGGTTCTGTTCACCCGAACGTCATGTACGCACAGGAAACTGTCGACGACGTAGTTGTTGAAGTTGCCATGCAGTACAACGAATCGTTCATCGAAAACACTCTCTCGTTCGCAAACGTTATCCGCACCGGAGACGGTGGATCGCACGTAACGGGATTCCGTTCAGCACTAACACGTGTGCTCAACGATTTCGCAAAGAAAAACAATATGTTCGGAACCGGCAAGGACGACATTAAGGGTCTTTCAGGTGAAGACACCCGTGAAGGCCTAATGTGCGTTATCAGCGTGAAGGTCAAAGACCCTCAGTTCGAAGGTCAGACCAAAGGCCGGCTCGGCAACCCTGAAGTGAAGGGTGC
>Ga0115000_10001928_pt1 | contig 18105 bp, 13 predicted proteins | sample ArcticOcean_MG_C_6_FD_89690 | JGI IMG/M metagenome (GOLD analysis project Ga0115000, IMG submission 89690) | Marine microbial communities from western Arctic Ocean - ArcticOcean_MG_CB8_128 | ecosystem: Environmental > Aquatic > Marine > Oceanic | place: Arctic Ocean: Canada Basin | collected...
TATAGTAGTGGAGGAATGAGGCTTGCAATGGGTCAGCCGCATTTAGGTAGTGGCAATATGAATATTGCAATGTCTGGAGTATATGGCTCTTATAATAGCATTCCATGCATACAGGGGAACTTATATCTTAGTTCTACTTATATTAACAATAGCACAGCTCCTTTAAACTTAGGTAGACTTTCAGATAGTGGAAATATGCCACTATCTCTGAGAACAGCAGATCCAGCATCAGGAGTTATGAACCTAGCTATTAACACAGAGCCGTTTAATAGTAATAATACTTCATATCCTTCAGGAGTTCCTCTTCACTACAAGGGGTATATAGGAGGCACGGCAAATACAAATCTATATATTGGAGAGCAGGCCAGCGCGGGCTCTGCACCTCTGTTCTTAATGCAGCCGCACAGACTTCCATTTATAGACCCACAGTCACCACCAACATTTGAGGGTGATGACACAATGCAGATACCTACTCTTTATGTCTCTGGTGCAGCTGTTCCTACTGCTAATAGTTTAGATGATAATTTTCAACACCAAAAACAGATGGTTCGGGAAAATTCACAGTTTGACTATAGCTCTAATGCGGAGGCTATTATTCCTTATAATGGCTCTAACTCTCTATCTAGGAATACACTTATTCCAAACTGGACAAATGATTATGGCATAAAAAGGATTTCTAAAGTCGGGAGTGTTTTAGAAGACTACAGCGGGTTCGGCGTAGTCTCTTTCTACAATAATGAAATGCCTAGACAGGCTATTGATTCAAATGGAACATATTTAGCTGTTGGAACAAGCTCTAACCTTTTAAGGTTGGCCCCACCATTGCAGATTTTTAACGTCCTGACCGATAGCTCCGTTCAGCTAGATTATACTTATACTGAGTTTGGAGAAGATCTTGTGGCCTTGGGGATTACCGAAGGTTCCGACATGTCGTTCGTCTATAAGGATGTTAAAGTTTCACCAAATGGACGAATAGCGGTTTCTGTGAGAGCAAGATTTAATTCCTATTTTTCTGATATGATATTCATATTAGAGATAAAGCAATTTAATAAAATAACAACAATCGCCGCTACTTTTGATGAGTGTGCAATAGAGTCTGGCAGCAGACTTAGTTCTAAGATTGAATCCCTAGAGCGATGGAAAATAACCTCCGTAATTACTTCTGACTCTTGGTCAAGCTCTACTAGCAATTCTAAGGTCTTAAATAGAATTATGGGTGATTCTATATCTTGGAAGGGCGAAGACTTATACTACGGAAAACAAAGCACGCGGTTTGGTAATATTTATGTTAGCTATGAATCGGACGATTATGCGACAGAAAACAAAGCGTTTGGATTCAACGAGACGAGTGACGCTGCGGGTTACGGTCGCAATATAAACAATATACCAGCAGGAACAAAAACTGGGTTTGGGGCAAAAATTCAGCTTGCGGGAGATTTCGCCTTTGTTAGCGCTCCACTACTCGACCCATATATTGCAAACAATAACCTTTCTGCTGTTAATGCAGCATCGCCAGATGGAGCTGTTTACATATTCAAATATGATAGCGGGTGGTCGTATGTTGATGCAATTTATAGTGGCGGATTAATATCTTCTGCTATTGCAGGGGTGGATAGCTGTGCTTATGATGCAAAACTATTTGGTTATGATTTAGATTATGACTCTAAGTCTGGATACCTATCTGTGGGTGAACCAATGTCTAATACAGTATATCAGTTTAATATCAACGCTGCGGGAACGCCTTCGTTATTGAATTCTTACTCTAGTACAGACAGTAAGTTTGGAACCTTTGTTAACTCCGTATCGGCAGGACTGATAACAAATACAAAGTCTAAAATACAAGATGTAGTATACTCTCAAGACTTTGAGTTCTCATCAGAAGAAATAGAATCAGAAATTCGGCAATATATACCTGAAGTCAATGTTATAAACAGTGTCTCTCATGAGATAGTCTCAGTTCAGAAGGCTACTCTTATAAACGAAGAAAAATTATTAGTAACGCGAGATTTTGAGGTCAATTACGGCGCTGGAAAGATCAAAAAGATACAAAAGATATCACTCTTAAGCTTGCGCGACGTAAACGGCACACTGTATATCTCTGGTCCATCACCCGTTTCTGAACCAATAAATCTAAGCGTACTTAGCCCTTCAGGGGGAGCTACTGGAGACTTAGGTATAACATTCGGGTCAATCGGGACTGGCGTTGCGATGCCATTACATCTAACTAATTATATTGGTAGCGGACAGGCTCCACTATATATGAGAGGGCCATTACAAAGTCCTACACCTCTCTATATGAGTGCTGACTTTACACCGACTGCATCAGAGTCTTCATTAGTTACAGCAGGACCTCTCTATTCAAGTAATGCTTCTGAGCTTAGTATTGAAGGTAAAACTGCTCGGGACTTGTCTTCCTCAATATTTGTTCTTGGGGGAAGAGAGGGGGGCGGAGGAATGTCTCAAATGGGCGTGAATATGAGGATTGCTCAGGTTGATCTTTATCCTGTATCTGGCCAGCAAGATGTTTTAATTACTGGTATCGGACATGGAACCGGAAATATCACGGGCAGTCCTTCTCTTTGGCTTGGCGCTGGAGACTATGGACCTGCTACCGGAACAACCTTTATGAGAATGGAAGCGCCTCCATCGGCAGAGGTTAGTGCTTCTAAAGGCTTGGCAATCATTACAGATTCCGCATCGGGAGTGTTTGAGACCACAGCCACCCTAATGATGCCTAACACACAAACTATTGAGGTAAACCCCACTATACTAAGAGAATCTCAATCTCTACATATGATCTCTTATGTTTCAAGCTCTGGAAATAAGAATTTGGTTGTATGGAGAGAAGGTATTGATGGAGGATCAGAGGTAGAGGCAGATACTAGTCTAATGTTAACTAGTATTACATCTGTATCAGACATAAATGTGTATATGTCAGGGGGATACATATCTACAAATACTGCGAGTCTTACGCTTCCAGAGGTTTACACATTACCTAGTGGAAAACTAGATTTGTTTATGAGAGGTTATAGCGAGTAAGGAGCTAATTTATGGCAGTTATATTTAATTCAGTTGGGGGAGGCTCAATAACAATCGGCGGTACAGCCGCTACGGGGCCTTTCCCTAAATATTCAGTTTCTACCGAGAGGGTAGAAGCGGCAGATGGCACCCTTATAGATATGATATATAGTATATCTGTAACTGGTCAGATTATAGCTACCGGAGATATGGCATCTGCTGGTCTCAGACAGGATAGTTTACATGAGGCAATGATAGCCAAGCTGGTCGCTATGGAGAATGAGGCTCCTATTGGGCAGTTGGAAATAGCTTCTTACGGTGGGCGGGCTCATGTTTTGCAGTTTAATGACGCGAAACTCACAAGTATAAGTTTTGGAGAGCAAGATGATGACAGTGCTGGAACTCAAGTGGGAGATTACACTTTTGAATTTACTGCCAACAAAAGGAACTCCACTAAAACTGGAAGTACATACAATCTAGCTAGCGCAGAAGAGAGCTGGGATATATCAGAGAACTCCGAGCGATATTATGAATCAAATACACTCACAAACCTTCCTAGCAAGACTTATACTATAAGTCACACTGTAAGCGCAACTGGATATAACAAAGTCACAAACACTACCTTCAATGATTCCGGATGGGCTCAGGCTAAAGATTGGGTTATCAGTAGGTTGGTTACTACTCCCGCAACGGCTATCACACAAGACGTTGCTGGAAAAGATAGGTTTACGGATTTTCAGGGAATCTACATGGGGGAAAGCTCTGGTGACTTCATTGATTTAGGTACCGATAGTGCATACAACCATAGTCGAGTAGCGCAGTCAGACCTTCCCGGCGGCTCATATTCTATCACAGAAACTTGGTACATATCTAAGCTCGCAGTCACGCATGATTTTGATATGTCTCTAGACACAGGAGAAGATGGAGTAACTAATGTTGTGGTTAATGGAACCATACAGGGGCTTAACACATCTTCTTTTGCTACAAGATCTGAAGATAAAATCACACAGGCTGAGGGTGTTTTGGATAATTGCTTAGGTCAGGCTTATGCTATAGCAAATTCTTTTTATACAGCATCTATTACATCTACCCCGTCGTGCCCACTAGCTCTTAATACCTCAGAAATATCTAAAAGTATATCTAAAAACAGATCAACGGGTGTAATAACCTACAGTTTAAGCTATAATGATATGGGGTCAGCGTCATTATATACAATAACTGAAAATCTTCAAATTACAGATGATAATGAAGATCAATCAAATAGTGTTGTTGCTATAATACAAATTATAGGCAAGACTGATGGCCCTATTTTTCAGGACATGGGAACAACTACCGAGAGAAAGAGGAGTGCAAGTTTGGAATGGACAATGAAAGTATGTAACAGGAGCGGTAAACCTTCTACGGAGGCGCTCGTTGCTGTCAATGCGTATAAACCGACAGGGGCATATCAGTTGAGTAAGTCAGAAAGTTGGACACCCTCAACTGGCGGTTACTCTTTGCAAATAGAATGGACATATTAGTATGGTACAATTCACAAATCCTTTAAAGATGTTCGGTGTGTACGTAGAATCTTTTACGTCGTCGGTTGGATATGGGGCTGAATCCAGCACTATGCAGATGACTCTCGTAGAAGACCCAGACAATGGGATTACTCTAAAACACTCTCTTGATGGCGGAGCTACGTTTATAGCTGGGTTTCCAAAAGTAGGCACTGTGTGTCAGTTTGCTTTTGAGGGGTTTGAGTTTGTTGGTATTTTTCAAAGGTATAACTATTCACAGGCCACTGGCGGTATAAAATATGATGTGACTTTCGAGTCGCCGTCTAAAATTCTTGACGGAGTACAAGTTATACTGAGTGGGTTCGAAGGGACTGCGTTTACTGGGAATTATCCGTTTACTCCTTCTGAAGATATAAATTTTACTAGCCAACTAAATAATATTTATAACCCTTTTGGCATAAAAGAAAATTATGCGTGGGGAGGAACATTTGGTTATTCTGACTACAACTCTGCTGGATTCCCTATTCCTGATAATTCACAACAGTCAGGTCTATCGTCCAAGGGTCTTCTCACTATGATAGAGGAAATATCTCAGTCTAAGTACGCTTACGACAACCCGACTGGGCCATCAATAGACACATCAGTAAATTCTAATGGTGAAGAGTTAATAGGGGGTCCCATATCTTATGGTGACAGTAAGTTTGTTATAGATTTTGGAAATCTAAAAACTCTTGTGCCTAATTTCTTTAGAATGAAGGGCCCCGTTCGCAGTATAAACGCTATAGTTCAAGAATGCTGTGAGCTTATTGTTCACGATTATGTTACCATTATAAAGCCTATATATTCTCAAGTGCTAATAGGCTATGGGACAGGGACTGCTCCGCAACCGCAGTATCAAAGCGTATTTAGAAATGGCGTAACCCCTACTGAATATGATTCAAATGGGAACGTTACAGGTCCGGTAATATCATTTAAGTATTTAAATAAGTCTGTGCAGCCTCAACCGGGTATTGTTGCAAATCTTGTTGCGGCGGCAAGGTTAAATAACACTCTTATTTCTGCTAATAATGGTCAGGAATACGCTGGTGTTGTTACACAAAAAATGATTATCGGAGACAGCGCTACTCGGGTATGGGAAGCAGGATTGCAGCATCTTATACCTGCTTATGGTCAAGATGCGAACGGAGACTGGCTGATAGGGTCGGGATTTGCAGAAGACGATACTGCTCCCATAGCACTAGATAACGGGGGCAGATACCTAGCTAGGGTTCAAGAACTTAGAGCCGCGCTTTCTGGATTTGAAGTTTGGTCGCTGTATCACGACATAGGTCGGGCTTATGGGTACAGCAGTATGAGCAGTTCTGTTTTTGGGTCAATAGCTATGGCAGGTAGGGCGCAAATGAATAAAATGCTAAAAGACCATACTCCGGGACCTGCATTTATGGCGGGTTTTTCAGGTGACTATCACACGAGAGCAATACAGGAAGCTCAAACAGGTAACTCTGGAGGCAAAGACGATGCTAAATTTATGTTTGATGCGGTTTTAAACACAGCGCAAAACTATTATGGTAAGACATATTTTGTTTTACTTCCAGTAGAGCCGGGCGGTATTACCAATAATATTAGATATAAAAATACTTATGAGACTGAATCTGCTTGGGAAATAAGCGATAGCGGATGGGATCCAGATTTTAGAATGAAAAATATAGAGGCTTATAGTGGTGATGGAGCGTTAAAAGCCTGCGCTGGATACTCCCCGTCGGGAGGTGGTTCGCTCAGAAGGGACTTTAGCAGTATTCCACAAACGCTCACTTATGATACTGGGGGAGGACAAGCCCTTGTTGGGACTATCGATGTAAAAGTAGATAAGCAAATTTACTGGAAAAATAATCCGTACTATCAGCAAGGTGCCAATACGTATGGTGCCGTTAGTGCTTTGGTTCATGTTACATGTCCGCGTGTTTTTCAGTATGACGATCAGGCTACAGAGAAGGCCGCCCTTGACTCTCTGTTCAATGGTCAAGTAGCTGCAACGCATGGTCTCCCCGCAAACACTCCCGGATTTAAACCCTCTAAAAATTCCTCTACTGATGTCTCTGCCTCTGTTAGTTTCGAGAGTGAATTTATGACCATGAAATATATGCCAAAGGCTGTTAGACCGCTTAAGGTCTCAATCCCCCAAAAAAGTCTTCGATACAGTTGGGGTCCTTGGTATAACTTTAGCACACAGATAGGTAAGGCTGACGTAGAGAAAAACACTCAGTTGAAACCCGAAACGTTTGGAAGCATGGCTGCTCTCGACAAGGCGGCATTTTCTTTAACATACGCTGGGACGGCAAATCTTTACGCTTCTGAGTCTGGGTCTGTTGACTTAGCAGAATTTCCCCAGTATAATATGGCAGATAGATTTAATACAAATGGCCCATATATTACAAAAATGGATGTTGCCGTTGGCGCTGGTGGAATTACTACAAAATACCAATTTTCCACATGGACTAGAAATTTTGGGAAGATGGCCAAATACAATATTGACAGGATAGCTAGTATAAATAAGGAAAAAATTGCAGCCGCTAAAAGCGCCGCTGCTGGCAGCTCGGGAGGTGGAGGTGGAGGTGGAGGTGGAGGTGGAGGTGGCCAAAAAAACAGCTCTACTACTGGAATGCAAGGCGGCCAAAAAAACGTAGATGATACTGGCCTAAACTTTTTTAGTGGACTCGGAATTCCAGCAGGAGATCCACCGCCGCTTGATGCTAACGGGAATCCGAAACCCATTGATCCAGCCAATCTTGGCACATCAAGCTGGGTAATGTCTATGAAAAGTGGGAACGGTTTACAGTTTCAATACCACAGGAAAATTAAAATTGGTCATAAAGTATATACTAGCTATGATGTTAGTTTTGGATGTACTCCTGAACAGTTATTTTCTCCCGTTGGGATAAAGAGAGACCCAGACGATAAGAACGCAGGTATATTGCCATATGGTAATGTCGTAGATGCTGGGGAAAATATCGATGGAGTCGCAGATACTGATGGCTCGTTTGAGGATGGTCACGCTTCTCCTACGGCTGGAGATTTAGATCCTTATTTTAAGTTCCCGAAGGTCGATTTCGGGGCGGTCGTGATGGAGGACTTTGCGTGGATGAAGAAAAATAATATGCACTTATCCAACAGTGATAACGCTATTTCCGCTGCGGTTAGTCAGGTCAGGACTTATGGTTTGCGTGGCCCTTTGCTTCTTTCTGGATGGGGTTACGATGTTTGTGGACAGCCTGTTCCGGGCAAAAGCGATGGCGAATTTTTTCCAAAAAATCCAGCAGAAAACAGAGGTTGCTGGAAAACGGGGCCTGTTGATTTAATGTGGGACGATGAGCGTCAGGTTTGGGCTGGCGGACTTCAGTTTATTGAAGGCGTTCTTGATACTGCTATTGGCGCAGCTTCCGATACAGTAAACGCACCAGATACCGGCGGAACGATGAAAATATACAGGAGAACAGAGAGCGATCCAGCTGTCCAAGGTGACCCTAGAGATGTTTCGTGGGGAGATGGCGGAGCAAATAATCCATACGGAACCGTAACCATTACAAATAGAGACCCATCCCTAACTGCTGAGGCTGGCGCATATATTATGGCTGTACGCATTAACTATGAATGGAGGGTCGTTTATGTTGGCTGTGCTACTTAAGGAGTTTTATTATGGGTAGATCTGGATGTGGTCCTTGCTGCGGCGAAGAACAAAAACCTCTCCCCTTTACATGTAGGGGCGGGAACATAACACAGTATTACAAGGTTGGAGGGGGTGGATGGAAGACACTCAGTGAATACATAGAATGGCGAAACAGCCAGCCCGGCGGAGGTGGACTTGGCGGCGGTGGCGTGCCAGCCACAGCCACAGTCACCATAACTGATATTGGTGAGCTTGCTGTCGGAGACAAAGTGACTCTGCTGCCTAGCACCGATTACACTCCGTATACCGGGGCTGTTGATTTTACCATAACTGCCAACTCACAGGTCGGTAATAATTGGATTGTTGGTCCATTATACGGAACCGGAGGGAAAACAAAAGCCTACACGGCAGCTAGCTTGGCAGCAGCGATTAGCAGGTATCGCCCTGTAGTGGGAATGCACTCAATGAGCCCCCCTTTTACAGCTACGGCTCAAGGGGAGGTTGTAACGATCAAGCAGAACACATATGGGGCGGGAGGAAACACCATCGTGACGTTAACAGATGTAGGAGCTGTCGGCATGACCAAGACAGATTTCGTTGGTGGCAGAGGCGAAACAGGGATGTTTGGTGTAGAAAAAGTAAAAGCTGTCATGACCAAGAGCGAAAATAAGTATGGCGAGTATTCCACTGGTCTGGCTGCCGGTATGTTTGGTCAAAATCAACTTCCTCGGAGCGGCCCAATTTTTCCTTATACGCCTCCGGGCGCTGAAGACTCATTTTGGGCTGGCGATCCAGACTTTGGTTTAGCTGTGCCATCGCTCTTCACCGCTACGATTGGCAATAGTAAGGGAGATCAAATAGTAGTCACTCAGCAGTATACTGGTAAAAGTACAATGACTAGGAATAGGGTCTCGGGGATAGGATATATGTTCAAAACATCTGAGCCTTTCACATCATATGACTTTGGTTATAGCACCATAATAACCTATGGAGGAAAAACAATACATACTGGAGATAAACTCGTACGCTATCGTACATCACAAACCGGCTTTCCGAGGCATTGGAACGGGCGGATTCGTAACGATTGCGACCAAAATGGCGTTCCAAAAGCGGGTAATTTACTATGCCCTCCAACGACCACCACGGCAAACAATATGCGACTTTATGGGGGAGGCTATTATACGAATAATTCTCTTGTTCCTTATGTAGAAAATTTCGGTTCAAGCTTAGGTTTTTCATATTGTCTTACTTATCAGTTTTTCCAGTGGCCCAACAGCACCATAAAATCCGATGGTGGGCCCGCCGGAACATTTTATTTTAAATCAGCTCCTAATAAAGAATTATTTAGCGAAATAACTATAGAGTTTAGCGATTTTATAATACTTAACCCGTATTCGAGCGGCGCAGGTCTAGGGAGAGGATTAACAAATGTAGACCGTTCAGATATTTACTTGCCTTCGCCGGGCTCTCAGTTTAGTCATGCTGGCACTTTCCAATACCCAAAGTCTCAAACGATAGTAGCTCAAGCTAGCAATGCAGGTGGAACCGGCGGTATAGGTGGAACAGGTGGAACCGGAGGTACAGGTGGAACCGGCAGTACAGGTGAAACAGGTGAAAATGGAGGATCGTTAAATGGAGGATAACGATATGAACGGATCGTCAAATGGACCAGTCTACCCAACAGGTTGGCCCTCAGTAGTAGCTAACCTAAAGCCCGGGAGCTATTATGTACACGCGGAGATAGTTGATGCATTCTTTCCTCTCGGCACTGCAATGGAAACGTTTCAGGAGTATATAAGAGGCTGGGTGTACCGCAAGGGGGTCCGAAAGACAGGCTCTGATACTTTGATTTTTGTGTCATTTAGAACGAAGAGGGGTGCTGATGAGTCCGGTATAGATATTGAAGTAGACATGGAAGTATATCATCCTGTGGGAGATGATGCTAAATATACTATTACCGAAATAGAAGAGCAGGGGCCAAGTCTTAAGCCTACCAAAGTCAAGCTTAGTAATGGTGCTGTGGTTGACGTACCAGAAATTGAACTATTGGAAGATATGTTTCAATATGCTATGAATCATCGCACGTATGCTTTACAATTATTATATCTCGGAAGTTCTTATAATCCATTTAAATATAGGGTTACACGGATTGATTTGCTTACTCCAAATTCTGATATAGCAGAAGGTAACGGAGTTACAAACGGTCGTATAGAAATTACAAGCAGTCACACATGGACGCGATCAACAAAGTATGACGAATGGAATGCGAGTGTCGGACAACCACACCTATATTTGAAGCTATCAGAAGGAAGTCCGGCAAATCTAGAATTCGCTCCTTTTATTCCAACAAAGCTAAAAGATAAAGTTGTTATTACTAATGCTGCGGTGGCGAAGATGTCACAAAAACAAAGAGATATTCCAGTGGAAATCCAGAGGCTTGGAGATGGCAACGAAATTACCGACAGATTTGAACCCCAGCTGACTATTGATTTTCTTTCAGGGGAATACGTTGGCATAGGTGCTTTAGGGACAATATATTGGTCGTTCGTCGCGCAAGTTGGCGAATGGGCCGCCCGCACTGTTGACACCGTGGCGTACTCGGGGCCTAATAAGCAGACGCCTGAAAATGGGCTTTTACTTGGTGGGGATGTAAATTTAAAATTTTACTTAGAGGAAATAGAAACATGGAAAAAACAACAAGTCTAGGATTCGATGCGGTAAAACTTTCTGGTGATTGTAAAACATGCTCGACCACCTGTTACTCTGAGTGGCTTCAGACTGTATCGGAAAATTCCCCTTATGGGTTTGTTGCTGAATATGAAGGAGAGATCACCTATCTGGATCCCAAACCGAGTAAGGACCAATTGTGGAGTGGACGGTGGTCACGATACCATACGACATTTTACGTTCGCAGGAGTGATAGTTTACGGGTCAAGAGAAGTAAAGCTCACTCAACGCGAACCCATACGCCAACGCACGACCAATGGGGACAACCAATCCAAGGTGGTGGTGGCGGTCTACCCATCACTCTCAACTGTAAAGTTTACAACCCCATGCTTCAAGTTGCCTATCAAACTGAAACAGATATTATTTATGGCTTGGAAGAACAGCTTGAGCTCTTTCCTGTCTGTGGCAATCTGGAGATACAAGATAGTGGTAGCGAAATTCAATGGTGGGGTGGTAGGACCGACATCTACGGTGGCTTCTCCGAGCATAAAGCCTTTCTTATGCTTATAAAAAGCGTTTGTAAAAACAAAGCTAGCAAAGCGGGGACCGCTCGATGGCAGAGATTGATTACATCTGCATACCCTCTTAAATCTTCTGGTGTTGAAGAAGAAAAAAAAGTAGGACTTCGTAGAACGATTTACGATAGAGTGGTTGGAACAGTGACTAAAGTCACGACGTGTATAAGACCCTGTGACAAAGATCAGGCTGGTTGCAGTAACGGTACGGAGACATGGTATGAAGCAAGAGTGGCCAACAGCGATGGCTTCCTACCGCCGTGGCCTTCTACAAGTTCCCTAGTACCCCCATCAACCGACCAATCGCGAACGACGTTTCTAGCCAGCGGTCCTCAAAAATTTAATACTTGGCAGGATGCCTATGATGGGGTACTCGCTCATGCGACCACCTCTCTTGGTACTGAAGGGGCGCACAATTTGGGGGGTATAGAGCTGGATGCGTTCATGCCAGTATCGCTATGTGGATTTCGGATGCATATGTATGGAATGGACAGGAAATATGGTACGGGCCCGGGTACGAGTCAGCCCCACACTGGTCCGTGGAGCGGATTTGGACGGTATGGACCAATGGCTGCTGACTATATGCACAAAGATGGTTGGACTAAAACCACATCAGGTAGAGAGGCCTTCGCCCCGGGCGGGGGTTTTCCCACAGGACCGCAGGCCGGACCAAATACTGATATCAATCTAAACGGTTGGGTCTTATCTACAGCTAATGATTCTTATGATTTTAAAACTTTTCAAAGGATTCAAGGACCGCCCACAAATGCTGGCCCGTACGAGCCGTGGTTAGGAGTGGAATTCGGAATGGACGTATCTTATATGCGGGCGCACAATTCTCCCCCCATGAGAGCGCTGGCGTACTATCAAGCGCCCCTGCCAGTCACGGCGGGAGTCGCGCCCTACCCCCTTAACTTTAGTTCGTTATGGGAAAGATCATGGCCTACGGACTACGATGCGGTTACGGGGAACCCTGAGACGCCAGCTTTGGTGATTCCCTCGCTTATAGACATAACTTTACAATAAGGAGTTGAATATGTATAAATGCAAAGTATGCTTTCTGGAAATGGCGTGTAGTGATATGTGTCTGTGTCCTAGATGCGGAACGGGTGCCACGAGCGATGAGGTGGCTGAATCACTAGCAGGAACTATAGAAAAGCAAAAAATGCCTTCTATGCTTGAGCAAGCAAAAAACTTCGCCACATCAGCGGCAAAGCATGTGATGAATAGAGGGCAAAACGTACCTGAGAACTTAAAAAACGCTCGATTAGAGATATGTAGTGGTTGTGATAAGCTCTCTGGAGATAGATGTTCTGCGTGTGGGTGTATGGTATCAATAAAGGCTGCGTGGGCCTCAGAAGAGTGCCCAATAGGGAAATGGGAGCGATATGAACAAACTAGAGGAAAGTGTGGAGGATGTGGAGGAAAATAACTTAAAATTTAACTTAAACCTAGGCATTTTGTGTATTACATTATATAGGTGCCCTTAGATGAAAAAAAAGGAGATATTATAATGGCAGAGATCACATTTGGTATAGGAACACAATCAAATATTGTTGGTTCTGGTTTGGGGTTTTACGGTGCCACGTTCGGCTCATCGGTCCAAATCGGTTCGTTCCAAGACTCAACATACGTAACTAACGCCGCTGGAACTGCACAAGGTCCAGCAGCGACGAATATTAAATTTAGCACACCGGGCTCTGGTACGCCTAGCACGGTAGGATCAGGTATTCCGTTGACTAAGATAAATTCTGGCAACAGAACTTTTCATGTTAATTTTGATCATACTTCTGATGTTAATGTGCAAAATTGTCAATTAAGAATATATGATAGAACAGACACTAACTACCCAGCCTCTGGTGTTGTAACCAAAGTGGCAGAAATTGTTAACTTTGATGGCAAAACAACGGCAGCTTGGACATCAAGCAACGGCTCTGATAATGTTGCTTATAACAGTAATTGTTATGGTTCTGGGGATATGTTTTGGTGGGGAGCTCCTTGGCCAGACGCGGGTACATGGAGAGCTGCACAAAATTACTACGATAACTCTTCTGGCGTTAGATTCCGGAACTTTACCCAGACTGAAGCAACAGCTGGTAATGGTAATGGAGACTCTAGGCTTGGTGTAGTAACTGGTGACACAGAAACTGTTGGAGGTACTGGAACAGTGGTTCCATTGTTTAACTCTCCCGGCAGTGGTGGTCACTTCCTTAACTCTGTTAATACAGATGTTGCTGCTGTACAGCCTAAGTGGTTGCAGTACTACGATAGTACAAATAGAGATACCGCAGCTGGAGGCACACCAAACCTTGGAACAAAAACTACCACTAATACTTTTGGCGGAACTGGATTAGCAAAAAGACATACTTGGTATGCTGCTCTTTCTGCATCGCCCCTTAGTATCGGTTCTAAGACACAATATGGACTGTATGTATCTCTAGAGTACCTATAAAGCTTGAGCCTTTTGGTCCATTTAAAGCCCTTCACTCGCGTGTGGGGCTTTTTTTATGCACAAAAAAACCCCGCTCAAGAATTAACCTGAGCGAGGTAGCCCTAACCGGAGCTTTCCCTTTATTCAAGGGACTTTGTTGTGGGGTTCCACTTCTGCCAGCCACTATTATCTAGCCAGTTGCCATCAGCGTCTTTTCTTCGGGGAAACAGTCCACCGCCCTGTTTGTTTGCGCCAAACTGAAGTTTAGCATTACAGTCAGAACATCGAAGTTCGTAGTACTCGTTACCTTCATTCTCTCTTACGACAAAACGTAGGTTTTCAGAACCACACTTTCCACAAGCGGATTCGCCGAATACTTCCTGAAAGACAGCAATCTGTTTCCAGATATCTCGCACTGTCTCACCATCAAACTCTACGTTCATCTTGCTTAAATTATAGTTTACCTTCATCTTATGATCTCCAATTCTTGTTATAGCCCAGTATGTTTTCAGGTATAACTTTTTGTTTAGTTTGATACTTGTTGAGGACTCCTAGCATTGCGGCAGCTTTGGTTTTCTCCACTGTCTCAATTGACTCATAGTCGCCCTCTCCAGAATTTACAAACTTCATGACATTGATATCTAGCTGTCTACACTTGTTATCAATAAAATTAATTTGTGAAGAGCTTACGATAGCATCTTCATCCCATTCCCCATCTGTGGGGTTTCCTTTTTTCACACTTTGTTGAACAATAGATACAATGTCTTTTCTTGCTAATTCCTCAGCAGCTAAACATCGTACCTTTAATGCTTTCCTAAGTGCCCTTCCTTCTGCTCGTGTACTCGCTGTGGCAACAGGATGAGCACAGAATAAGTCATCTGTGTTCCCGTGCCATACATCCGCAACTTCCTTAAAAACCCTTAGTTCTCCAGAGTTCATCCAGTTGAAAACAACTTTATAAACTACAGTAGCTCTTCCGGGTCCATTTCCGTCCGTAGCTGGAAAAACCTGATCTGGTCCAGACTCGATTACGTCACCAAGCAATAGCTCAGATACGCGCCTTAGTCCAGCACAAATTGGGTTTTTATCTATCAGCTCATTCCTTTGAAAATGTGACATCACATAATCACTCCAATCTTCACTACCGTAAGATGGTATATCTGAATCCGTTTCCTCTTCTGGAATCAAAACATCTTCGGTAATACTATCAACATCAAACAGTTCTGTATCAACTTGCTCTGGCATATCAACAAATCTCCAATTCAATAAGTCTTTTGTTCTTTGATGGGAATTTTTTCTCTACTTGCTGAAGAACAGGCTCAACAAGTTCCCACAATTTTCTACCAACCGCACGGGTAAACGTAGGGCATAGGTACTTCACTCTAATTACACAATAGCCTCTTTTAATAAGAACGCCATTCTTAATTATATCATGTTTAACGTAATCACGCAACGTCTTTTCTCCAAAAACTGGCTCAAAGTGTTGTGGCCCATCTACCTCTATTATAGTCGAAAGCTCTGGTAAAAACAAGTCCATTTCATATTTTGTACCTTCTATTAGGCCTTTTTTATGAAGAATAACTTCTCTACCTGAGGCATGAATTTTTTCGTAGAGGAGCTTCTCAGGCTTTGAACCCTCTTTGATTGTAAGCAATAAAGCCTTAGCTGCCTTACTGCGCAATTCTTCCTTAGCATATTCAGGCATCTTTTCCCACTGCTCTTTAGCGAGTTTAGATCTGCGCTTACGTTCTTTTTTCGGTAGGTTCGCCCATGTCTTTTCTAGACTGATGCTAATTTTATCTTTAACATCTTCAGTTCTGACCTTCCCTTTTGTTGGGTGGGAATGTCTACCAGACTTTAAGGCTTCCTTCTGAGCATCACTTTTGCTACGTAGTTCTACGCCGTTAGATATTAATACTCTTCGTATCTTATTAGGATAGGTATCAAAGTTATCTGCAATAGCTTTCGTGCTGAGGTTATTTTTAGTATACATTTCTATTACTGTTTTTACATCCATAGTATTTTCTCCATTTTCTTCATATCCCAACCATCAACGACGCCTGAGACTTTTTTGTTAGAGTAGTTTTCAAATAACTCCTTGTGGGAGTCACTTCTAGTTATTATATTAAGTGCTGGGTTTCTTAGGATAGATGAGACATAGTTAAAGTCCATCGGCTTCCTTAGCCATTCTAAGTCCCATAGATATAGGAACTTCTTGGCGTTGTTCTTTGTTTTTATCATCATGTTCGCACAATCAATGCTCGTAGCAATCGCGACTCCATCAAATTTAGCATAATAAGAAATATTCATACATGCGAAAAATGGGGTTATCGGAGCAGCGCTTAATGTGCTATAAAAACACATAGGTGAATAGTCCGTATTTTCCTTCATTTTATTAAAAGCCTTTATAAGGTAAAAAGACTCCTGTGAGGTTGACAGTGTTTCAAGTATCGCCGCTATCTTTTTCATGCTAGTATTCTATTCTTCCAGTAAGAGAATGACAATTTGTTAAGTTCGTATTTTTTAGTTTGCATATTCTTGTGTTCTTCTTTAAGTCTGCTCTCTGTGACTTCATCCCAGTCCTCGATAAATAATACAGGCAAACCCTCTAGGCAGTCATGAGTTATGTATTTTTTAACAATAGGAATACACCCAAGATATAGAGCCTCCCATATCCTATGTGTGTCTATTCCGTTTCCTCTTGGACATAGACAAAAAGCATACTCCCGTAAGTGATTGACATATCTTTCAAAATCTTCCCCATTTCTAGACAGTCCATAGTCTGCAAAGACTGTTCCTAAATGCAGTTTGTTTAATAAATCAGACCTCTCTTCATGTGTTGATGGGTTGAATTGTGTAAAGGCTCGCAGCTTCCTATTATCTGAAACTGGGGCGTTTTTCATTATGTTTCTTTTTTGAGGGTGCCAGTGGTTATTTTCTAATCCAATAGGCACAGGGTGGACTCTAGGGTGCCTAAACGCTAAATTTTGGGCATACCAAGCTACTAAGTTATCGGGTATTTTACATTCTTTTATCTCTACATCACTATTATGTGTCAATAGCTTGAATTGATTCTCTGGGTGTTTGACAATAAAGTCTAATACCTCTTTATGATTATCAGAGGCTGTGTACATTAAAGACACACTTTTTCTTGGAATTTTTTCACTAAAGTTAAAATCACATATTTCTCTAAACTTTTCCCCATCTATGTCATCTATAGGGTACATTCATATACTCCCGCTGTACTTAGTTGACCGCATAGATATGGATCAGTATGCCAAACCTTTAGTTTGTTTTCTTTGAAGTGATAGTTGAGCTCCCAATCAATAGAGGTGCATATTGTAGTGAATGTCCCGAGAACCTTCTCTGCTGCATTTTTTGTTAAAGCATAGGAAGACGTGCAGTTCGTAGCGGGATGATCGACAAGTAATAGATTCTTATAAGACGCACAGACTCTATTAGAAACAAGTCTATGATCAAACCCTCCACCAAAGAACAGGACATCATAAGGAACTTCTTCTACTGTATTTATAGAGTTAATAATATCTGCTTTGGTTCCGTGGAAAACAACATCATCTTCTAGAAAGACTGCGTTGTCATAGTCAGAAGATACCAAGTCTTCCATGCACTTTATGTGTTTTATACATAAGGATATATGCCCCATAGTCGGTCCTTTATATCCATCATAATCGACCTCCTCATACATACCTAAAGTTCTCTCTTTAAAGAGATCTAAATTGATATCACAGTATGTATCAATGACGGCTTCTGATAATTCATTTTTATCATAATCAGTGTACCATGTAGCGTCGATTCCCATCTCTTCTAGAATAGGTTCTAGTCTAGCTCGTCGCTCAACGTTCTTCTTATAGTGCATGACATAGAATTTAGTTTTCATTGTGTCTCCTCGTTGATTATGGAACAAACTCTTTTAATATCTTTACTTGTTAGGTCTTGATGATTGGGTACATACATTCCATATTTATCAACTATGTCAGCATTTACCATCGGACTCTCTCCGTATAGATTAGACCATGCAGGCTGAAGGCCCATGCTTCCCGCGACAAGAGGTCTGCACTCAATCTTGTTCTTGCTGAGCCTCTTGTATACTTCCCTCTTGTTTTTTGTAATGATAGGATATCCCATGTTAGATATAACATTTTGAGTTTCTTCTAAAACTGGAAGCCATATCTCTGAGGTTAGGTTTTCTCGGTACGTATAATAGTTTTCTTCTCTCTGCTTTACAATATA